>ENA-ORXD01000121-ORXD01000121.1-sediment-metagenome-genome-assembly--contig:-NODE-121-length-132315-cov-11.466855_pt1 | contig 132315 bp, 96 predicted proteins | sample MGYA00237862_ERZ511471 | MGnify/ENA metagenome assembly ERZ511471
GTGCAGGGCGAGAACAAGATCTGGCTGCGCCTCACCCGGAGCACCAGCGCCTGGGAACCCGACGACGACGAGAACTACCTCGGCTTCACCATCGGGATCGGCGCCGGCGTCTGGCCTCTCAACGCGGCGAGCAACTGGGGCGCCGCCGGCCAGTTCACCCAGGCCAACTCCCAGTTCTTCGGGGACCTGCGGGGCTACGATTTCAACCTGACCGACGACATGTTCCCGGTCACGGTCCGGGCGTTCTACCAGAAGACGGGCGCCGCCCTGACGACCAAATTCACTCCCGACACGCTGAACCTGTTCCGGCTCGATCACACCGTGGCGGAGGATGTCGCCCCCGCCCGCCTCGTTGGCGCCACGATCACCGACCACGCCCAGGGCGACCTCGACGGCGACGGGCGCGAGGACATCGTCTCCATCGACGCGGCGTCCAACCGGCTGTACTGGTCGCTGTCGGGACCGGACGGCACGTACCCGACGCTGGACTGGCGGTCCCTGGACGGCGCCGCGGCCCGCACGGTGGAGATCGGCGACGTGACCGGCGACGGCCGGCCGGATATCCTGGTTGCCGACACTGCCGGCACGCTGCGGATCTACGCCTGGGAAACCCTCTTCGACAAGGCCGCCCGCCCCGGCAGCCCCCTCGCTGCCGTCCGAACGGCGGCGCTGGCCGGCGAACCCAGCGCCTCGCAGGTGATCGACATCAACGGCGACAACCAGAAGGATTTCCTGTACACGGTCCCCGCCATGGGTTCCCTGCAGATCCTGTACGGACAGGCGTTTTCAAGCAGCGAGTCGATCTACTCGGGCTCCGGACCGGTGGCGCTGACAACCGGCGACTTCAACGGCGACAGCCGGCCGGACATCGCGGTGGTCAACCGCGACAACAACTCCGTGACGGTGGTGCGCAACGAGGGCGGCTCGTTCTCGGCCGCCAGCTACGCCACGCCCGGCGGACAGCCGGTCGCCGTGGCGGCCGCCGACTTCGGCCGCGACGGCCGCACCGATCTGGCCGTGGCGCAGGCGGCGAGCAAATCCATCAGCATCTGGCACGCCGGCGCCGGCGGCACCTTCGCGCCCGGTTCCGGCCAGAACATTTTTTTCATCAACCCGCCATCGGCCCTCCAGGCCGAAAACTTCGACGGCCAGCACGGGCCGGACATCCTGGTGGGCTACGCCGATTACTACAAGCTCGGCCTCTGCGTCTCGGACGCCAACGGCACCATGGCCTACGCCTATTCGATCAACACCCTGGGCGACATGGAACTGGATCCGGTCAACCACGTGACGCTGGTCGAAAACGACATCCTCAGCATCGCCGGCGGCACCACGCTCGGCGGCATCTGCTCCCGGACCGGCGTGGCGGCGCTCGCCGACCGGGCGTTCAACCTGGTGCATCTGCCGCAAAGCCGGGACCTGTCGTTTTCCGTCATCAACCTCGGCGCTTCGACGGGCCTGCTCAACCTGGAGCTCTACGACTCCACGGGCACCCACCGGAAGGCGGTCACCGTGCCGCTGGCGCCCGGGCAGCAATATGCCCGCTACCTCACCGACCCCAGCGTGTTCGGCGCCGACGCCGACCAGCCCGGGCGCTGGGTGCGCGGCTTTCTGACCGAGCCGGAGACGTACGGATTCTGGCTGGCCAACGACGGCGCCACCCTCCACTACATGGACGGGCTCCCGCTGCCCGACGCGCGCGACGCCCACACCCGGCTCCTGTTCCCCGCCGGCACGGATCCGGTGCGCACGCTGCTGGTCATCAATCCCAGCAAGAACCAGTGCCGGCTGGTCCTGGACCGGCTCAGCAACGGCTCCGTCCTCCAGTCCAAGTCCTACACGCTGCCGGGTCGCGGTCGGCTCGAAGTGGATCTGGGGACCGCCTTCCCCGCCCTGGCCGCGCCCGACTTCATCCGGCTGCAGGCCGACATCCCCGTGCTGGGCTGCCAGCTTTCCGGCAACAGCGACAAGCTGGCGGCGATCGACGGGCTGACCCTGCCCGAATCCGCGTCCACCCTCTACTCGCCGCACTTCGCCTGCGGCAATCTGGGCGTGAACTACGAAACGCGGCTCACCGTGCTCAACGCGACCGACACCAGCACGGCCGTGGTGATCCGCATGTTCGGCGACGCCGGCCAGCTCCTGGGCACCAGCCCGGCGCTGAGCGTCCCGGCGCAGAGCAAGCTCCAGCAGGACGTGGCCACCCTGTTCGGACTCACCGGCCCCGCCACGGGCTACCTGACCGTGGAGCCGCAGGGCGAAGCGCCGCTGATGGGCCTGGTGACCTTCGGCGAGTCCGGCAACGGGCGGTTCCTGTCAAGTTTGCCATTGGCCGCGCAGGGGCAGGCGCGCAGCCTCGTGGCGCACATGGCCAACGGCCAACTCGGCAGCACGTCATTTTTCACGGGTCTCGCCGTGCTCAACCCGGGGGACACCGGCCAGCAGGTCCGCCTGACGGCCCATGACCAGAACGGCGTGGAACTGGATTCGAGCACGCTCAATATCCCGGCCCGCGGCCGGAGCGTCTTCCTGCTGGATCAGCAGATGCCCGCTCTGACGAGTATCTTCGGCGGCTTCCTGCTCGTCGAGAGCCTGAGCGACCCGGCCCGTGACGTGATCGTCTTCGCGCTGTTCGGCGACCAGGCGCTGAATTTCCTGTCCGCCGTCAACGCCCAGCCGCTGCCCTAGGGGCGCAAAGATCCGGCCCCTCGGTGGGGTGTGATATCATGTGGTTACGGAGGGGGCCATGGACATCGATCTGTCAGTCGAGGAACTGGCCATCCTGGAGGCGATGCTGCACAAGGAGCTGTGCGGGCTGCCCATCGAGATCCACCACACCCGGACCCAGGCGTACAAGGAAATGCTCAAGGAAAAACAGGTCCGGGTGGAACAGCTCCTGGAAAAAATCCGGGCGGTCCCCAACCGCCCGCGCTGAATCGCCTCCTGCAGCGGGATGCCCCATCGACGGCACCGTGGCGGGTGTGTTGCCCGCGGGGCATGGCGTGCGTTCCGAAACAATCCGGTGAAAATGGGTGGAATCCCTGCGGCGGGATGAAGGAAAGCGGGGGGCGACAAACGTCGCCCCCCGCGCGCGTCTACTTGCTTTCGGCGTGGGCGTGGATGCGCATCTTGTAGAAGGAGCGCCACACGAAGATCAGCCCGATGATGAACATCGGCGCGGCGATGAACGGCGAGTAATTGATGGACTCGGTGGCCTGGGCGTGGCGGGTGATCTCGATGGCGATCTCGGTGGCCAGCAGGCCGAACAGGGTGGAGAACTTGATGATGGGGTTGAGCGAGACCGAGGTGGTGTCCTTGAACGGGTCGCCCACCGTGTCGCCGATGACCGTCGCGGCGTGCAAGGCGGTATACTTCTCGTTCAGGTCCACTTCGACCAGCTTCTTGGCGTTGTCCCAGGCGCCGCCGGTGTTGGCCATGTAGATGGCCTGGAACAGGCCGAAGCAGGCGATGGACACCAGGTAGGCCACGAAGAAGTTGGGATCGATGAACGCGAACGCCAGGGTCATGGCCATCAGCGCGATGAAGATGTTCCACATGCCGGTCTGGGCGTATTCGGTGCAGATCTTCACGACCGTTTTGGAGTCTTCGATGTCCGCTTCCTTCTTGTCCAGGTTGAGGTTCTTCTTGATAAACTCCACCGCCCGGTAGGCGCCGGTGGTCACCGCCTGGATGGAGGCGCCGCTGAACCAGAAGATGACCGCGCCGCCGGTGATGAAGCCCAGCAGCACCGGCGCGTCGGTCAGGGACAGCTGCATCATCCCGACCTTCTTGAGCAGCAGGATGATGGAGAAGATCATGGTGGTGGCGCCCACCACCGCGGTGCCGATGAGCACCGGCTTGGCGGTGGCCTTGAAGGTGTTGCCGGCCGAGTCGTTGGCCTCCAGGTAGTGCTTGCCCTGAACGAAGTCGGGATCAAAGCCGAAGTCCCGCTGGATCTCCTCCCGGATGCCGGGAATGGATTCGGTTTGGGCCAGCTCGAAGATGGACTGGGCGTTGTCGGTGACGGGGCCGTAACTGTCCACGGCGATGGTGACCGGACCCATGCACAGGAATCCGAACGCCACCAGGCCGAAGGCGAAAATGGAGGGGTATTCGATGGCGATGCCCATTTCGCCGAAGGAGGTGAAATAGGCGATGGTCATGAGCGCGACAATCAGGATCCCCTTCCAGAAGGCGCTGAAGTTGCCGGCTACGATGCCGGACAGAATGGTCAGCGACGGGCCGCCTTCCCGCGAGGCCGTGACGATCTCGTTCACGTGTTTTGATTTGGAGCTGGTGAAGACCTTGGTGAACTCGGGGATGAGCACGGCGGCCAGGGTGCCGCAGCTGATGATGAGCGCCAGGTGCCACCAGAGCGACGGCAGGGCGGTCATCACGCCGTCGACGGGCACCTGGATGTCCGAGATCAGGAGGTAGCTCATCAGGAACGACGTGCTGATGCAAAGCACCGCGGCGATCCAGATCAACCGCATGAGCGGCTCTTCGAAATCGAACTCCTTCTTCCCCTCGTACTTGGACCGGGAGATGCCCTGGTTGGCGAAATAGGCCAGGCCGGACATGAAATCCATCAGGAAGCGCATGGCGAAGATCCAGACGATGAGCTTGGCCTGGATCTCCACGTCGGCCACCGCCAGGGTGATGAACGAGATCAGCGCCACGCCGGTGACGCCGTACGTTTCGAAGGCGTCGGCGGTGGGGCCCACGCTGTCGCCCGCATTGTCACCCGTGCAATCGGCGATGACGCCGGGGTTGCGCGGGTCGTCCTCCTTGATCTTGAAGACGATTTTCATGAGGTCGGAGCCGATGTCGGCGATCTTGGTGAAGATGCCGCCGGCGATGCGCAGCGCCGAGGCGCCCAGCGACTCGCCGATGGCGAAGCCGAGGAAGCAGTAGCCGACGATCTCGCGGGGCACGAACAGCAGGATGATCACCATCATGATGAGCTCCAGCGAGATGAGGAAGAGCCCGATGCTCATGCCGGCCCGCAGCGGGATGTTGACCACGTCCCACGGCTTGCCCGCCAGCGAGGCGAACGCCGTCCGGGAGTTGGCGTAGGTGTTCACCCGGATGCCGTACCAGGCCACGCTGTAGGAGCCGGCCATGCCCACCACCGAGAACAGCAGCACCATGAAGACCACCGCATACGGGTGCAGCAGGATGTTATGCGTTCGGGCGAACTGTTCGGACAGGGAGCCGTACTGCAATCCCAGGAAGTAGAAGCTCATCGCCGCGGCGATGAACGCGAACAGCATGAGCAGGAACTTGCCCTGCTGAATGAGGTAGGTTCGGCAGGTCTGAAAGATGATCTCGGAGATCTTGAGCATGGATTCGTGGGCGCGCAGCTTCCGGACCGATGCGCGCAGCCACAGGCTGATGCTCAAGGTGCCGGCGATGACGCAGGCGCCCCAGAACAGCAACCACCAGGGGTTGATGCCGCCCAGCATCTGGTACGGCTGACCCTTGTGCAGGTCGGGGATGGCCAGGTCCGCCTCGCTGGCCATCGCCGCGGTGGCGGCCAGGAGCTGGAACACCGCCAGCCACGCGATACGCAGGAATTTCCTCATAACCATATCTCCTCTGGACCGATGATTATTCCAACCCGGCTGGACGTTCTCCCCGACAACCCGGCGGATCCTGACGGGCGCCTCTCGCGCCCTCCGACCCATCCGCGTCGGCGTCGGCGGAAAACCGCCTGGATGCACGAATGGCCGGCCGCTTGTCCGGCAAATGAGCCGTCTCTGAAACTGTGCATTATTGTGAGGGAGGTCTGTAAAGTCAAGTCATTTCAGGCAACGCCCTTCGAAGCGGCCCGTCCGTTGTCGTTTTCGGACTCGTCAGGTTTCGTCCGCCGGGTCGCCGGCGGTTTTGAGGCGGTTGGCAAAGTCGGGGTAGAGCCGGACGATGCAGTCGGGGCAGAGACCGTGGCTGAACTCGGCTCGCGACCGGGCCTCGATGTAGGCCTCCACCTGGTGCCAGTAGCCGCCGTCGTCGCGGATTTTCTTGCAGCCGGCGCAGATGGGGATCAGGCCGTGCAGGGTCTCGATGCGCGCCAGCGCGTTCCGCAGCTCGCCGATGAGGCGCTCGCGCTCCTCCTCCGCCTCCCGCAGCGGCGTGATGTCGACCCCGGAGCAGATGATGTAGGCTGCCTCGCCGTTCTCACCCGGGCAGGCCGTGACCGTCCACTGGGTGCAGCGCCGCCGGCCGTCCCGGTCCGTCCAGCCGATGCGGCCGTCCACCGGGGACTCGCCGGACCGGATCCGCTCCAGCAGCGGCCGCAGGGCGGCTCCGGATCCGTCGGGGGGAAAGCACTCGTCGGGCGACCGGCCGATGGCCTCCAGGAACGGGCGGCCGGCCGCCTGCTCGGCGGCGCGGTTGAAGCGCAGCACGCGGCCCTCCAGGTCCAGCACCACCAGCAGGGCGTTGGAACTGTCCAGGACGGCGGTGACGAAGTTCCGCTCCGTGCGGAGCAGCCGCTCCGTTTCATCCAACCCGTTGCCGTGACTGTGGGCGGGTCGCGCGTCGTTCATGCCCCCTCCTGCGGGCGGCATTATACCCTGAGCCATGGCGCGAGCGACAGTGTGGTTTTCGGCGGTGCGCGCATTCGGGATCGCCGGCCGTTCAGGCGGCGGCGCTTCGGATGGCGGACGGGCCGGCTCGCGGCTCAGCGCGTCACCAAGCCCCGGCTGGCGAAAGCGTCCAGGATCCGGTGCAGCCAGCGACGGGCCTCGTCCGCCGAAATGTCCCGCGACCAGCCGCCGACAGCCGCTTCCAGCTCCGCGACCGGCATGGGTCGCTCAAGCAGATCCAGCACCCGGGCGACCTCGGCGCTGAGGCACGCCATCTGCACCGTGCCGCCGGCGATGGCGAGCGCCAGTCGGAGCGGCCGGCCCGCCACCGCGGCCAGCGGCGGCAGTTGCGCCAGCAGGGTCAGCACGTCCGCGTCGAAGGCCAGGCGGCAGGCGGACTCGGCCAGCCGGATGCAGCCCGCAGTATCCACCCGGCGGGGAGCCGGGCGGGCACAGCCGGCCCGGATCCGCAGGCGCCCCCAGTGGTGCTGCAGCCGCAGCAGGTCGTCCAGCGGTCCGGGCAGCGCCGCGTGACCCGCCGCCCGAAAGGCATGATCCAGGCATTGCCGGAGGACGGGCAAGCCGTCCGCCTGCCCGGCGGGCGACGCCAGGCGGGCCAGCTCCGCCTCATCGAGCGGCGCGCCCCGCCAGCCGCCGTTCAGAAACGCCTCGAGAACGTCCGTCGGCCGACCACCCAGTTCCCGCGCCGCCAGGCCGACGATCTCGGTGCGGTAGGTGAACTGGTGGCAGACGGTCAGCGCCCGGGCCAGGCGGTCCGCCCGGGCCATGTCGCCGGCGGAGAATGTGTGACAGTTCTCCAGGTGGTACGGCGGCTCCGGCTGGTGACGCAGACCCCATCGTTCGGATTCCCGGGCGAACCGGCTGCCCGGCAGCACCTGGAGCCGGAAGCAGTTGATGAAGTTCGGCTCCATGGCGAAGGCAGCGTCGAGAGTCCTGCTGAAGGCGGCGTAGTCGTCGCCGGGCAGGCCGTAGATGACATCCAGGCTGAAGGGGAGACCGGCCTGGCGGAGCTGGCGCGCCCTAGCCCCGAACGCCGCCAGCCGTGCCGACCGCCCGGCCTGGCGCAGGGCGCGCGGCGAGACGGACTGCAGCCCGAAAATGAGGAAGTCGCCCACCCGGCCGGCCAGCGGCGCCAGATCCGGCGGCTGGAGCGTGGCCAGATTCAGCTCCGCCCCTACCAGCGTCAGGTTGTTCAACGCACCCAGGTGGCGGACCAGCGCCCGGAACCGCCGCGGCTCCTGGTTGAGCCCGGGGTCGAGGAGCCAGACTTTTCCGCCGCCGGCAGCGGCGAACGCGCGCAGGGCACGGGCGACGTCGCCGAGAGGCCGCAACCGCCGGCCGGGCGACTGGGCGCCGTACGTGCAGTAGGCGCAGCGGTGGCGGCAGCCGCGGGCCGTCTCCACGACCAGCAGGCCGGGGTGGCGGCGGTGGAAGTCGGGGTCGCCCAGCAGCACCGGCACCCGGTTCATGGCGAGAGGATTGAGGGGCGGCAGGGCGCGATAACCGGCGCCGTCACGCACCACGAGTCCGGGCGTATCCTCCCACGGCGCCGGGTCGAGGCCCGCCAGCCGCCGCAGCAACAGCCGGAACGCCTCCTCCCCCTCGCCGGCGACGACGCCGTCCACGGCGGCGTGCCGCGCCAGCAGCTCCCCGGCCCGGAAGGTCGCGTCGGGCCCACCCAGCAGGATGATCGTCGCCGGGTCGGCGGCCCGGATCCCCGCCGCCAGACGGAGCATGGCCGGCGCGTTCCACGAGTAGCATGACAGGCCCACGAGGCGGGATCGGTCGGCGGCCACCGCGGCCAGCACCCGGCCATCCGGCTCGGTGACCGGCAGGTCGTGAACCGCCACCGCGACGCGGGGCGCCAGCTCGGGATCGCCCAGGGCGTAGGCCCGCAGGTTGTACACCGCCAGGTTCGGCGCTGCCCGGCCGAGCACCTCCATGGCCAGCCCCACCAGGCTGACGCGCAAAGGCAGCGGCGAACGTTGACCGTCGTCGAGGCCGGCGCCGCCTCCGTCCGCAAACGCTATCCCCGGGAGTGGCCTCATTGCCTGTTTTCGGAGGCGGGAGACGGTTCTGGATCAATCGGCTGGTCTGGGAACTCCAGCGCCTGGTTGAGGCAGTCGTATTCCTGTCGCATGAGCGCCAGCCCGCCCAGGCCAAACGAAGCGACGGCCACGCCCTGAAACTCATCCCCCAGGTAAACGAGCAGGACCAGCCCCAGCAGCACCGCGAAGGAAAACAGCAGGATGGATCCTGAGACCACCCATTGAAACAGACTGACGCGATGGGTCAGCTGCTTCCGCCGGAGGTCCACGATCCGGCTGTTATCCCGCAGCCCCTCCAGAGCCATGGCGAATCCGTACAGGAGCAAGGCGAAACACAGGTCTTTCGTGAATGCCTCCCGGCTTCCGAACACCATGGCCTGTAACTGATAGTACAGGCCCCCCAGATAGAAGGCGAACTTCAGATGGCTCAACCCGTGAAACACGCGGTTGAGACGATTCCAGCCGGCAGATTTTTCCATGAGGATTCCCTTCCGTTGCTCCTGCCAGCGACATGGATCCCGGTCTGATGGCGCCGCTGCGTCAGGGCAGGATCCGGATGCTGACTGGATATGACGCTGATGCAACATCATAGCACCTGATGCCATCATTTTCATCACACGGTCTCGGTTTTCGTCGGGGACGGTGCGGCATTCATTGTTGCAGGCAAAAAAATGCTGCCAGGGATCGGCAGCATTTCAACCGCGTAATTTCCGCAAACGCGCGTGCGGAGCGCGCACTTATTGCGTCCGCCTGACCCGGCGGGCGATAACGGTGGGCTCGTCCATCCACTCGGAGAATTTATCGGGATCCAGTCGCACGTGGAGCACGGCGGCCTCGCCGTCGCCCACCGAGACGATCATGAGCCGCACCTCTTTCTTCGCGGGCTGCACCCAGATCAGCTGGGCCTCGTTGCGGGCGGGGCAGCGCTGGCAGACCATGCGGGCCCAGCCGGGCCCGAGGCACGCGCGGGCACCCGCCTCCAGTTCGCCGAATCCGGCCGCTGCTTCTCCGGGCACGTCTTCGAACACGGCGAACTGAAGTCCCCTGACCCCCTCCGGCTTGGTGAAGCGCAGGGCGAGCCCGACGAGCCAACCGCAGGGGATGTCCGTTTTGGCCGTGCCGAGCTGCTGCTCCACGTGGCGGACCAGCCGGTCGAACTCCTTGCTGCCTGCCTGGACGGGCGCCGCCGCAAGCAGGGCCAGCCCGACCAGCAGCAGCGGCAGGAGAACCCGTCGGACGCCGGCGCGCATGTCAGCGGCTCCCGGGCCGGCGGTCGTCTTTCTCCAGCTCGAGGTCGGGGATGCCGATGTGCCCCTCGAGCTCCATCAGCGTCTCCATGTCGATGGGGCCGACGATGTTGATCACCGCCAGTTCCCGGTCCTCGAAGGCGATAATGGCCATCCCCTCGATGGCGTCACCCTTGAGCAACATGAAGACGTCGACATTCTCGCCCCCCTTGCGGCTGCGCACGCCCACGAGCCGAGTCCATTCCGGCGCCCGGAGCTGGCTGCGGACCGACTCGATGTCGGCGGCGGTGAACTGGCCGTCGGCGTCGAAGGTGTACGCCTTCACGTAGATCCCCTTGAGCGAATGGATCAGCTTGCGGACCGCGACTTCCTCCGGGTCGTTTCTGGACAGAAACGCACCGGCGAACCGCAGGCTGTCGCCGTCGAGGGTGACATCCACCACCTCGTCCGCCTTGGCCTCGAGGTGCTTGAGGGCGTCAAAATTGATCTGGGCCCCCTGGCCGGCTGCGGCGGGTGAAAGCGCCGCGAGCAGGAACAGGGCGAAAGCCAGAACCGACGTACGGTACAGGTATGGTTTCATGGTCTTCCTCCGTATCATTGTTGATTAAACCGTCAGATCCGGATCTTCGATGCGCCGTCGATCTATGTGCGGGCGCGCTCCACGGCCCGCTCCCGGGCCGCGTTCATCTTGCGGCTGGCCAACCGCAGCGCCCGGATCAATTCCTCTTTCATCCGCTCGCCGTCCTCCGGAGACATGCCCGCGGGCAGGCCGGCCAGCTCCGGCGCCGGGGCCGCCGGAACGACGCGTGCCGTCTGATCCCCGCCGGACGGACGGCCCGGCCAGAGACCGAACCGCCATTCGACCCAACTCCCGGCGGCCAGCAACAGTCCGGCCGCCACCAGTCCGCGGACCAGGCGGCCTCGCCATGCCAGCCGGCGCGACGTGCGCCGGTCGGCGTCGAGGCGGGCCACCCGCGCCATCACCCGGCGGGTGAATTCGGGACCGGGATCTTCGGGCGCCAGGGACCGGCGCAGGTCGTCGTCCAACGGGGTCATGACGCCACCTCCGGGGCTCCGGCGGCGCGGGTCCGGAGCCAGCTGATGGACCGGTTGATCCGGCTCTTCACCGTGTTGACGGACACACCCAGCATCCGGGCGATCTCCCGGGGCGCGAGGCCTTCCTGGTAGCGGAGCACCATCACCAGCCGCGAGGCGGCGGGGAGCCGGTCCACCAGCTCACGCAGCTGTGTCTGCAGGAGCGCGTCCCCAGGCGAGGGCGCGCCGCAGGGGACCGGCGCCTCCAGGAGCACGAGCTCCGGACGGCGGCGGCGAGCCCGCCAGGCGTCGACACAGCGCCGCACCGCCACGCGGCGCAGCCAGTGGTGCAGGTGCTCCGCGCTCTCGATGTCCCCGCCGTTTTGGTACAACCGGATAAACACGTCTTGCGCCACCTCTTCGGCCAGTCCCCGGTCCCGCAGGAACCGGAGCGCCAGGCTGAACACCCGGGCCTGATGCTCTTTCACGACCTGTTCGAATTCGGCCGGGCTCCACTCCATCGTCGCGCCGCCCTCGGAGACGTTCTGTCGATTCCACCTCTATATACGATCCCGCGACCCGAATCAGGTTCATGGCCCGGCAGTTTTTTTCCGATGACGGCCACCCGACCGCGCCAGGGGGCTGGCGAAAAGCCGCCGGCGGGATTATCATAGGCGGAAGCGGGGCGGGACCGCCCCCCCCGGACCGCCCCCACCGCCTGGAGGATTCATGGAGCTGCGCATCAATCCATACCTGGATCGCCTGGTCTGTTCCGCGACGGGGCAGACCGTCCCCCACCACGAGTTCCAGCGTCCCGTCGGCCTGTGCCCCTGCTGCCCGCCGCCGGGCAAGCCGGTGGAGGCGCTGTACCGGCTCGACGCGCTCCGCGACGACCGGGCCGGCGACTGGCGCGGACCCGAGGCCGCGGACGGTCTCTGGCGCCACGCCGCGCTGCTGCCCGTGTGGGGCGTCGACGACGCTTACGCCGCCGACGTGGGACGGCCAGTGTTCGTCCGCCAGGCGGCGCTTTCAGACGAGCTGGATCTCGACGTCCAGCTCATGAACGAGGGCGGCCACCCCTCGGGCAGCTTCAAGGACCGCGGCCTGGCGGTGGGGATCGCCTTCGGCGCCGCCTGCGGCGCCCGCCGCTTCTGCCTGCCCACCCAGGGAAACGCCGGCGTGGCCGCCTGCCTCTTCTCCAGCCGGCTGGGGCTTCCGGGGTGCATCGTCTACATGCCTGAGGCGTGGCGCGGGTCCATCTATCACCGGGAATGCGAATTCTTCGGCGGCGAGGTGCGCTTCCACGGCGCCAACATCGCCGCCGCCGGCCGGAAAATGCGCGACGACCTGCGCGACGAGCTCACGGCGGGCACGCTGGTGGACATCTCCACGTTTTTCGAACCGGGCCGGCTCGAGGGAAAGAAGACCATGGGGCTGGACATCGCCGCGCACTTCGGCCCCCGCGCCCTGCCCGACGCTATCATCTACCCCACCGGCGGCGGCACCGGCCTGGTGGGGATCTGGAAGGCGTTCAGGGAGCTGAACGAGCTGGACCGCCTCCCCGGCAAACCACCTGCCCTGATCGCGGTGCAGTCAGAGCAGTGCGCCCCGGTGGTGGAGGCCTACCGCCGCGGCCTGGCTGCGGTGGAACCCGTGGTCTCGCGCGGGACCGTGGCCGACGGCCTGGACGTCCCCGGCGCCATCATGGGCCACCGGATGCTCGGGGTGCTGCGCGAGTCGGGCGGGACCGCCGTGGCGGCGGCCGAGGCGGAGATCGTGGCCGCGTTCCGGCGCTACGGCGCGTTGGGCGTGGCCGCGAGCTACGAGGGCGCCGCGACCCTCGCCGCCGCGCGGCGGCTGCGCGCCGAGGGATTTCTCAAACCCGGCATGAAGGTGCTGCTGGTGAACACCGCCAGCCACCTTGTCTCCCTGGCGCGTCCGGCGCCGCCTGCATCCACCGCGCGTTGACCGGGTCGCCGGCTGCGCCGCAGCCGGTCGGCCGGGCTCGCCAAGGCGCCAAGGCGCGAAGCTGCCACGCGGGCTCCGGGTCCGGCAACGCCGGAATTCCTTCCTGATTGGGTCCGGGCTCCATTCACCGATTCACCAATTCACCATCGGCTTGTGCCCTTCGACCCCGGCAGATGTCTCAAGCGCCCATCACCGCCTGGTCGAAGACCCCGCGCTCTGGATAAAAGTCCAGCGTCTCGTCGAGCATGGGCACGGCGTGGGGGCCGAGGGCGTAGTCCGCGTAGTGGACGCCGAGGAGAAACCGCTGGTCTTCGGTGATGAGGGTGTCGCATCCCTCCCAGAGGAAGCGCCGCACCCGTCCGTCGGCCACCATGGCGTCCACGGCCCGGCGGCTGATCGCGGAGCGCTCCCCGCGGGCGTCGGCCAGCCCGGCGGCGAAGATGGGGATGTCCCGGTCGATCTTCAGGTCCAGCATGTCCCGCAGGTGCCCTTTGAGCATCCCGCCCGACACGATCTCCTCGAGGTAGAGGAGCGCGTCGAAGCCGGCCAGCAGCGGCCGCAGGCGCGCCAGCTCCAGCCGGTTGGCGAAGCGCCCCGACGCCGGCCGGCCTTGCCGGTTGCGGATGCCGTACGCCTCCGGGTAGAAGACGAAGCTGGACGTGACCGGGAAGTAGGGGGTGAGCGTCAGGCCGGGCAGGCGGCGCCGCAACGCACGCCAGATGGGGAACGCACCGCGGAGCGGCGCGTACGCCAGCACCCGGGCGCCGGCCAGCTCCTTGGCCAGGCGCGCCGCCAGCCGGTCGCACGCGACCGCGTACGACGCGTTCACCCCCGGGTCGTCGCGGTAGCCGCGCTCGTGGGGGTGGGACTTCCGCAGGTAGTCGGACCCCTCGGGCCGGAACCGCGGCGTCTCCGGCCAGAGCACCGAGCTCACCAGCGCGGGATCGGCCACCGCCTCGCGCCACTCCGCCGGCGAGGCGACGGACACCGCGGCGTCGAACGCCAGTTCACGGGCCTCGCGGCGGCGCAGCCAGAGGCGCATTCGGTCACTCCTCCATTATCACGGCGCGGTAAAAGATGCCGCCCGGTCCCAGAATGAAGACCCGGTCCTGGATGCCGCCGTCGGCCTGGCCGCCCGACGTCTCCGTGGGCTGCTGCACTTCCAGCACCACGAGCCGCCGCAGCGCGGCCACTTGCGCTGCCGCCTCGGTGACGTGCGATTCGTACAGCGGATAGTAATCACCCGCATAGGTGTCGTACCCCACCAGGTGCCACCGGGCCGCATCCAGCTCGTCCAGCCACGGTACCAGCTGCAGCAACTGCTCCCTCAAGACAATTCTGGAATCCTCTCCTCCCATGACGCCTCCGATGGGCCGCCACCAGCCAGGCAGTAGTCCCCGATTCAATGAGTGCATGAGTACCTGGATCACATTATAGGGTCGAGCCGGCGACAAAACCAAACCCTTCCGCCATCGTCGGTACAATTGTCTGGAGGCGACCTGCTTGAACTGAATCTGCTTCCGTCTCCACAGCATCCAGTCTTGTTCGGTTGCATACGTTCTGATAGACTGCCACTTCGACGCGTCCCCACCGGTGAGGAGCATGCTGAGACGGATCCGGACCCGCTGCCGACTGCTCGCCCCCGCCATCGCCTTGGCGGCGATGCTCCTTTCCGCCTGGCCCACCGGGCTGGCCCTCTGCCGGCAGGCCGACGGCTGTCTCGAAGTGGAGCTGACGCCCCTGTCCGGCCACTTTGCCGGCACGCCGGATTCCGCCGGCTGCGTCAGCGACCACTGCCACGCCGGAGAACACCAGACAGGACACGCCCCCGGGTCGGATCTCGTCGTCGTGAATGATCACGCGGCCGCCGGGTGCCTGGATTTCGCCATGAGCAGCCGGCCGGCCATCGGCGCTGCCGGCGCCCTGTCCCACGCCTTGATCGCCTGCGGGGATGCGGCTGCGCCAGCCGGTTACGCCATCGAAGCAGACGCCGGCGGAATCGTCCGCGATTCGGACGGGTCGCCACCCGGCCGCTCGCCCGCCCTGACTGTCGTTCGCTCCGTCGTTCGGCTCTGCTAGCCCGCTGTTCCCGTCTGGCTACATTTCCATAAAATTCGTGACCGGAGCTATCCTCCGGACGTGTCCCTGGCGGAACGGCTGCCAACCGTGCCGCCACCTGTTGCAAGGAGCCGCCATGCTGATTCACAACCATTTAATACGCGCCGTCACCGAATCGCGTCGCCGTGGTGCCGGTCTCGCGGCGTTGACCGTCATGTTGACCGTCGGCGCCGGCACGGTCGCCGTCGCGGATGCGACCGCCGCCGCGCCGCCCCGCCTCACGCTCCGTGAGGTGCTGACGATCGCCGTCGAGGCCAATCCGAACCGCGCCGTTCTGACCGCCCGCCGCGCCGAAGCCGAAGCCGAGCGGCGACGGGCCGCCGCCTATCCCAACCCGGAACTGGAAGTCTCGGCCGGCTGGGCCGGCGGCCGGGCCGACGGCGCGGGCTCGGTGGCCACGTTGGCCGCGGCGTTCGCCCAGCCCATCGAGTGGCCGGCGCTGCGCCAGGCCCGCGCGGCCGCCGCCGCCGCCGGCGTCGACGCCGCTGGCTGGGACACGGCGCTCGACCGCGTGGCGCTTGCGTTCGAAATCCGACGGGTGTTCTTCACCACCCTGTACTACCAACAGGCACTGGCGTTGGCCCGCGACGACGCCGCCACCGCAGCCGAGATCGAGGCCATCGTGGGCCGCCGCGTCGAGGGCGGAGAGGCGGCCGAGCTGGATCGGATCAGGGCCCGCCTGGAGCGCCTCCACGCGGACCGGTCCGTCGCCGGGGCCGGGGGGCGTCTGGCGGCCGCCCGGACGGAGCTGGCCGCCTGGTGCGACAACAGGCTGCCGCCCGAGTTTGATCTGACCGTGGATTGGACCGACGCTCCACCGGACGCCGGTGCGGATCCGGCGGCGGTACCTCCGGACCACCCGGCGCTGCGGCTGGCCGAAGCCGTCCGGCTGCGCCGCGAACAGGAACTCCGGGTCGAGGAGGCCGCCCGCCGGCCGGCACTGGCCCTGGGCCTGGCCGCGGCGCGCGAGTACGACGCAGACGGCGTGAGCGGATTCCTCCGCCTGGAGCTCCCGGCCTGGGACCGCAACGCCGGCGGCATCGCCGTCGCGGCGGCCCGCCGCGCCGAGGCCGACGCCCTGATCCAGCGCACCCGGCGGGAACTCCGGCGCGACGCGGCACTGGCCGCGGAGCGCCTCGCGCAGGCCCGCGAGCAGCGCGCCGCCTTCGAGGGCGGGCTGCGCCAGGCGGCGGCTGAGACGTACCGCATCGAGACCCTCCGCTACCGCGAAGGGGAAGAGGATTTCCTGCACCTGCTGGACACTCGCCGGACCGCCCGACAAGTGGAAAGGGAGTACCTTCTGAGTCTGTACGACGTCCAGATCGCCCGTGCCGAACTCGACCGGGCCCTTGGAAAAGGAGACACGGAACCATGAACGCGAACCTGATTGCCCGCCTCTGCGCCGGCCTGCTGCTGGCTACGGCCGTCGCTTCAATCGCCGGCTGCGGCGGCGCGTCCCCATCGGCCACGGCCTACGATCACGCCGCAGAAACCCGCGGCCAGGAGGCCGGGGATCCCGATCACGACGGGCACGATCACGCCGGCGAGGCGCCCGCGCCCCTCCGCCTCACCCCGGAGGCGATGCGCGCCAACGGCGTCCGGGTGGAAACCGTCCGCCGGCAGGTCATGGTCCAGGCGCTTGCCTACCCGGGCCGGGTCACCTTCGACACCGAGCGGATGGCCCACGTGAGCACCCCCGTGTCCGGCCGGGTGGCCGAGGTGCGGGCGCGGCTGGGCGACTGCGTGGCCCGGGGCGACGTGCTCCTGGTGGTGGACAGCGTGGCGCTGGGCCAGGCCCAGAGCGATTTCCTCCAGCGGCGCACCCAGGTCCAGGTGGCCCGCACCGCGCTGGAAGTCGCCCGCCGCGCCGCCGAGCGGGCCGAGCACCTCCTGGCGGAGAAGGGCATGTCGGTGGGCGAGTACCAGCGCCGCGACGGCGACCGCCGCAAGGCCGAGGCCGACCTGCAGGCGGCGGAAGCCGCCGAGCGCGCCGCCGCCGACCAGTTGCGCCTGTGGGGCATGGCGCCGGCCGATCTCGAGCGCCTGGTCCGCACCGGCCAGATCGAACCGAGCTACGCCGTCCGCGCCCCCGTCGCCGGCCAGGTGGTGGAGCGCCACGCCACGCTGGGCGAGGTCGTGGGCCCGGAACGGGAGGCCGTCTTCCTGCTCGCGGACACCCGCACTCTCTGGGTGCTGGCCGACGTGCCGGAGACCGAGATCCAGCACTTCCGCACCGGCCTGGCGGCGGAGGTCAGCGCCCCGTCGCTCGGGACCGCCGTCCGCGGCACCGTGACCTTCATCCCGCCGGTGGTGGATCCGGCCACGCGCACGGTGCCCGTCCGCATCGAAGTGGGCGGAGTCGGGTTGCCGCTCAAGTCGGGGATGTTCGTGGAAACCCGCTTCAGCGTCGCCGGCGCCGCGGCGATCCTGGCCATGCCGGCCGGGGCGGTCCAGTCGGTGGACGGCCGGCCCACGGTGTTCGTTGAAACGGCCGGCGAGCCGGGCGTCTTCGAGCCTCGCGCCGTCCGCACCGGCACCCCGGCAGGCGACCGCATCCCCATCGAGTCCGGCCTGCGACCCGGCGACCGGGTGGCGGTGTCGGGCGCGTTCGTCCTCAAGGCCCAATACGAGAAAGGGCTGATGGAAGGCAAGACCTGCTCGGGCCACTAGCGCCGGCAGAACCGGCGGCGGCCCGGCCGTCCGCCTCAAGGAGCGCAACCATGTTGAACCGGATCATCGACTTCAGCATCCGCCACCGCTGGCTGGTGCTGACACTCACCGCCCTGGCGGCGGCCTACGGCGCCTTCGCCTTGCTGCGCCTGCCCATCGACGCGGTGCCTGACGTCAGCAGCCGGATCGTGCAGGTCACGACGGTCTACCCGCCGCTCGGGCCCACCGAAATCGAACAGCAGGTCGCCTTCCCCCTGGAGACCGCCCTGGCGGGCATACCGGGACTGCAGTCCACCCGGTCGCTCTCGCGCAACGGCTTCTGCCAGGTCGAGGCGGTCTTCGGCGACGACACCGACATCTACTTCGCCCGCCAGCAGGTGCTGGAGCGGCTGGCGGAAGCCCGCCACCGGATCCCCGCCGACGCTGAGCCACGCCTCGGCCCCGTCACCACCGGCCTCGGGGAGATCTACGTGTACATCATCGAGTATGATCGCCCCGCCGAGCCGGGCGCCGGCGGCAGGTCGGATGCGCCGGGTTGGCAGCCCGACGGCAGCTACCGGACCCCCGAGGGCGAGCGGTTGGCGGAGGAGCCGGAGCGACTCGCTTACCTGCGCACCGTGCAGGAGTGGGTGGTGAGCCCCCAGTTGCGCACTGTCGCCGGCGTGGCGGGCGTGGACACGATCGGCGGTTTCGAGCGGCAGTTCCTGGTGCAGCCGGACCCGGCGCGTCTCGTCGCCTACGGCGTCACCCTGCCGGAGATCCTGGCCGCCCTCGAGCGGAACAACGCCAGCGTGGGCGCCGGCACCATCGACCAGGCGGGCGAGGCGTACGTCGTGCGCTCCGAGGGCCGGGTCACCGGCCCGGACGAGATCGGCCACATTGTCGTCACCGCCCGCGGGGGGACGCCGGTGCGCCTGTCCCAGGTGGCCACCATCGGCGCGGGCCGCGAGCTGCGCCTCGGCGCGGCCAGCGAGAACGGCCGCGAGGTGGTGGTGGGCACGGTGCTCATGCTCCTCGGGGCCAACCCCCGCTCGGTCACCGAGGCGGTAACCGCTCGCGTGGACGAGATCCGCGCCAGCCTCCCGCCGGGCATCCGCCTGCGGCCGGTGCTTGTGCGCACCGAGCTTGTGGACAAGACCATCGCCACCGTCCAGGAGAACCTCTTCCTCGGCGCGGTGCTGGTGATCGCGGTGCTGCTGCTGCTCCTGGGCAACCTGCGGGCGGCCCTCATCACCGCGACAGCCATCCCCGTCTCGATGCTGCTGACCGCCATCGGCATGGATCGCGCCGGGCTCAGCGCCAATCTCATGAGCCTCGGCGCCATCGACTTCGGCCTCATCGTGGACGGCGCCGTCATCATCGTGGAAAACTGCCTGCGCCGCCTCGGCGAGCGGCAGCGCGAGCTGGGCCGGGCGCTGACCGCGTCCGAGCGGCTGGCGGTGACGGGCGCCGCCTGCCGCGAGGTGCGCGCCGCCACCGCCTTCGGCGAGGCGATCATCATCCTGGTGTACGTCCCCATCCTGGCCCTCACCGGCATCGAAGGGAAAATGTTCCACCCCATGGCCCTGACGGTGATATTCGCGCTCACCGCGGCGTTTGTCCTGTCGCTCACCGCCGTGCCCGCGCTGGTGGCGCTGGCCGTCCGCGGCCCGGTCCAGGAGACCGAAAACCACCTGATCGCCCTGCTGAAAAGGGCCTACGCCCCGCTGCTCGACCTGGCGGTGCGCGTCCGCTGGGCGGTGGTGGGCGCCGCGGTGGCCGTGTTCGCCGGCGCCGTGCTGCTCTTCCTGTCCATGGGCCAGGAATTCGTGCCCCAGCTCGACGAGGGAAACCTGAGCCTCCAGTCGATCCGGGTCCCCAGCATCGCCATCGACCAGTCGCTGGCTCTGCAGGCCCAGGTCGAGGCAGCGGTGGCCCGTCTGCCCGAAGTGGAGCTGATGTATTCGAAGACAGGCACGGCCGAGGTCGCCTTCGATCCCATGCCGCCCAACTTCTCCGACGGCTACATCATCCTCAAGCCCCGGCCCGCCTGGCCGGACCCCGGCCTCCCGAAAGCCGGTCTGATCGCAAAGATTCAGGCGGCGGTGGAGCCCGTGCCGGGCAACCTGTACGAATTCAGCCAGCCCATCGAGCTTCGCATGAACGAGCTGGTGGCCGGCGTGCGCGGCGACCTGGCGGTGAAGGTGTTCGGGGACGACTTTGTGACGCTGGAGGAGATCGCCCGGCGGATCCTGCAGGTCGTCCAGACCGTGCCCGGCGCCGCCGACGCGCGGATGTCGCAGCACGAGGGTTCCCCCACCCTGAACATCGCCGTGGACCGGGCGACCGCAGCCCGGTACGGGCTCAACGTGGCTGACATCCAGGACCTGGTGGTCACCGCCATCGGCGGCCGAGAGGCGGGCGAAGTGTACCAGGGGGATCGCCGGTTCCCCATCGTGGTCCGGCTGCCCGACGCGCTGCGCGCCGACGTGGCGGCCATCCGCCGCCTGCCGGTGCCGCTGCCGGCGGCCGCGGACTCCGGCGGCGGCGCCGCGTCGGCGGCCGGCCTGAGGGGAACCGTGCCGCTGGAAACCGTGGCCCGGATCGAGGTCGCCTTCGGTCCCGGCCAGGTGAACCGGGAGAACGGCAAACGCCGGGTGACGGTCCAGGCCAACGTCCGCGGCCGGGACCTCGGCTCGTTCGTGGCCGAGGTCCGGGAGCGGGTGGGCCGGGAAGTCCGCCCGGCGCCAGGCACATGGATCGAATGGGGCGGCCAGTACCAGAACCTGCTGGCGGCCCGGGACCGACTGCTGGTGGTGGTGCCGGCGTGCTTCCTGCTGATCTTCCTGATGCTGTTCGCCACCTTCGGCTCCGGCCGGGACGCCGCCATGGTGTTCACCGGCGTGCCGCTGGCGCTGTCGGGCGGCGTGCTGGCCCTTTGGCTTCGAGGGATTCCCTTCTCCATCTCGGCGGCGGTGGGCTTCATCGCGCTGTCGGGCGTGGCCGTGCTCAACGGCCTGGTGCTGGTCACCCACATCAACCAGCTGCGCCGCGACGGGCGCAACCTGGCCGCCGCGATCCGCGAGGGAGCTCTCACCCGCTTCCGGCCGGTGCTCATGACCGCCCTGGTGGCCGCGCTGGGATTCGTGCCCATGGCCGTGGCCACGGGCACCGGCGCCGAGGTCCAGCGCCCGCTGGCCACAGTGGTTATCGGCGGCATCCTGTCGTCCACCGCGCTCACTCTGCTCGTGCTGCCGGCGCTGTACCGACTGTGGCACCGGGACACGAGGCTCGAGGCTCGAGACTAGAGGCTCGTGTCCTGAAGTCGTGCTCGTACTCGTAATTCGTAATCGTACTCGTAATCGTGGTCGTAATCGAGACTAGAGGCTCGAGGCTAGAGGCTCGTGTCCGGAAGCCGTGCTCGTAATCGTAATCGTAATCGTGATCGTAATCGGGGCTAGAGGCTCGAGGTTAGAGGCTCGTCTCCGCCATGCGAACTTCGGACATCGGACTTCGGATATCGGATTTCGGACATGGGATATCGGACGTCGGATATCGGCAGTCGGAACCGGAGGGCGGGGCCGAAACGGGACAATCGCGACAAGCCGGCACAGGATCCCAGATAGCCAATAACAATTGAACAATGATCAATGACCACTCCATGAAAAATGACAGATGAAAAATGATCAATGAAAGCAGATCAAGGCCCGATGAATCCCTTGGGCCTTATGCGCGTTCGTGACGACTGCTCCCGCATCGAGCCGTCAGTCTTGAACCTCGTCTGTAGCCGGAGCATCATCGGCCTTTCGGAACTTGACCAGGGTGACGCGATTGCCGTCCACGGTGTCGGGCTCGTAGCGGACCTCGTCCATCACCTCGCGGACGAGGAACAGGCCGATGCCCCCCACCGGCTGGTCCGGCGTGGCGTGGCCGTCGTACCTGCGGCTGGCCGCATCAAAATCGAATGGCTGCCCGTAGTCGGTGACGGTGACCCGCAGCGCGTCGTCGCTGGTGCCAAGGCGCAGCTCGAAGGTCTCCGCCGTGCCCGGCCCGTAGGCGTGCTCGATCACGTTGGAAACCACTTCGTCCACCGCCAGGACGATCCGCTCCGCCTCGCTGCGGATGAAGCCCGCCTCCCGGGCCGCCGACTCGACCATCATCGCCACCCGGGCCAGCACGCCGGTGCGGGCGGGCAGCACCATCTGGATCACCTCCTCGGGTCGGCCCTCCGGACCGGCGGCCGCGGCCTCTCCGCCGCGCCGGATCAGGGTCACCAGGGTGATGTCGTCGGGCTGGGGCTGCTCGCCGGCGAACGCCGACACCGCCGCCACGATGGCGTCCGCCATCGCCTGGGCGTCGCCCGCCGGCGCGGCGCCGGCCGCGTCGCAGAGCCGGGTCATGCCGAAGTCCTCCTCCTGCGCGTCCTGGATGTCGGTCACGCCGTCGGTGTACATGACCAGGGTGTCGCCCGGCGCCAGCGTCAGCTCCATGACTTCGTAGTGCGCGCCCGGCATCACTCCCAGCGGGATGCCGGGATTCGGCCGGATCTCCTCCGTCCGGCCGTCGGCGCGGCGGAGCACCGGCGGGTTGTGCCCGGCGCTGACGAGCCGCGTCCGACCGCTGGCCGGATGGTACTCGGCGTAGAGCAGGGTCACGAACAGGCCCGCCTCGTTGTCCTCGAACAGCAGGTGGTTGGCCCGCCGCGCGATCTCCGCCGGCGAGTAGCCGCGCCCGGCCATGGCGCGCACCAGCAGCCGGGCCATGGCCATGAAGAAGGCCGCCGGGGCGCCCTTGCCGGATACGTCGGCCACGACGAAGCCCACCGCGCCGCCGGGCAGCCGGAGGAAGTCGAAGTAGTCGCCGCCCACCTCCCGGGCCGGCCGGTAGTAGCCGTACACGTCGAGGCGGTCCTGGAGCTCAGGGAACGGCGGGAACTGCCGGGGCAGGATGCTGCGCTGGATGTCGGCGGCGATCATCAGCTCCTGGCGGTACCGCTCCTTCTGCGCCGTGCTGGTCTTGACGTTCTCGATCTGATCCAGGATGGCCTGACCGAGCCGGTTGAAGGAGCCCGCCAGGCGGCGGATCTCCCGGGGCCCCTTGTCCTCGGCCAGGCGCTCGGCGAAATCGCCTCTGGAATAGTTGTCGGTCTGACCGAGGAACCGGGCCAGCGGCTTGGTGACGGAATCGGACACCGCCAGCAGCAGCACCACGATCAACCCCACGATGATGACGGCGATGGGGATCACGGTGTTTCGCAACTGGATCAGGGGCTGCAGCACGACGTCGCGCGGCGCGATGATGGCCAGGGTCCAGCCGATCGATTCGATCCGGGCGTCGATCACCAATGACGGCCGGCGGGTGTACGGATCGGTCATGTCGACGAAGTTGGGCTCCGGATCCCGCAGCAGCAGGGCCAGCTCCTTGAGGTGGGGGTCCGACGACCGCTCGGCGATGTCCCAGAAGCTTTCCTGGGATACCAACAGGCCGACGATCTGGCGGCTCCGGCCGATCAGCCGGCCCGCCTCCGTCACCATGAAGGCCTGGCCGCCCCGGCGGCCGGCGAACCGTTCCAGGCGGTCCACCAGCTCGGTTAACGCGATGTCCACGGTGGCCACGCCCACCAGCTCGCCCTTGTGCCAGACAGGGTAGGCGTAGGTGGTCATCAGGATGTCGCCGCCGCCGGTGTCCAGGTACGGCTCGGTCCAGTGCCCCCGCCCGTCGGCCAGCGGCTGCCGGAACCAGTCCCACCGGGTGTAGTCGTAGGCGGGGTCGGCCAGCGACTGGAATTTCAGATCGCCGCCGGCGGCGCGGCAGTAGTAGGGGGCGTAGCGCCCCAGCGGCGTCTTGTCGGGCACGAAGGAGATCGTGCTGCCGTAGATGCCCGGGTTTCGCGAAAACGTGCCCTGGAGCAGCAGGTCGACGCTTTCGGGGGTCAGCGTCTCCATGCTGCCCACCGACGTGGCGATCCCTTCGGCCACCTGCCGGGACGATTCGAAGAGGATGTCGAACTCCCGCGCGTGGGCGCGGGCCAGCTCGTACGATTCCCGGTTGATCTGGGTCAGGACGGTGTGCTCGCTCTGGCGGAAGCTCAGCAGCAGCAACGCGCCGAACAGGATCAGGATGGCGGGGATCAGAACCAGCAGCAGGCGGGCCTTGATGCTCATGTCAACTTAATCCGTCGGTGTCGGCGACGACCGAGAAGATGTTCATGAATCCGGAGATCTCGAGGATCTCCTGAACCTGCGGCTGCGGCCGCACCAGCACCACGCCGCCGTCGAGCGGCCGGACGGCCTTGAGCGCGATGAGCAGGACGCGCAGGCCGGCGCTGTTCATGTAGGGGACGCTGGCCAGGTCCATGGCCAGCCACCGCGCGCCCGCCGCCAGTTCCTTCCGGACGGCGGTCTCGAAATCGTCGACGGTATGGGCGTCCACGCGGCCCTGCGGCGCGAGGATCGTCCACTTGCCGCCGATGCTGGAGACTTCCACCTGCATGGCCCACCTCGGGAAACCGGGATGTTCCGATCATAGGGATTTTATCGCCGGAAGGCAAATTGAATCGGGATCAGCTCGCCGTCAGGATCGCTCGCAGCTTGTCGGCATACCGCCGGCTCTCGGCGTCGCCGGTGACGAACTCGATGGCTTCGGGCCGGCCCACGCCCAGGCCCAGTTCCACGGCCCGGGCGATCTGCTCCTGTTGGAAAACGGGCGTCCCCATGATCACATCGTTGGCGCCCACCTCGCGGAGCACCGCCAGTCCCGCGGCGTCGACGGCCACCCGGTCGGTGCCGGCCAGAATCACGCCGGCCGTCGCCTGCTTCCCCTGCATGGGCCCGCCGTCGACGAAGCACTCCACGCCGTCCAGCACGACGAGCTTCGGCGTGTAGGCCAGGTTGATCTCGGCGATCATCCGGCGCATGTGCTCGGTGTTGCCGTGGAGCTGACGCATCAGGCCGCGGGGGGTGACTCCCACGCTCAGTTTCAGCGACATGGTGAACACGCCGCCGTACTGGTGGGTCTTGAGGCAGGGCGTGGTCACGATGTATTCGGCCTCCCGGACCGGCCGCGGGATGGTGAAGCCGCTCTCCCAGTGGAGGCCCGGCGCGGTGAACGGCAGCCAGTCGGATTCGGGGAGCGCTCCGAAGTCGATCACCTCGAACCGCTCCTCTTTGGCCATTTCCAGGATGCCCTTCTGAGCGAGCACCTCGGGCATCTTGGCCGGGCCGCACCGGTCGCCCACAGCGATGGCACCGGCGTCGCGGCGACGCAGCTCCCGCACGATGGCGAGCAGAGTGTCATTGTGAGTGGAGCCGGGCGCCGGGTCGGCGGTGTTGAAGTTGGGCTTGACGAGCACCCGCCGGCCGCGCGGCGGCTCGAAGTCCAACAGCTTCATGACCTGCTCCACGCCCGCCCGGCGGTCGGTGGTCTTGCAGAGGGCGATCCGGGCTGCGCGGGGGGCGTCGGCCCGGACCGTTCCCATCATGGAGCCGAGCAGCGGCCAGCCCACCAGCCCCGCCACGGAACCCTTCATAAAATCCCGACGGTTGAGCCCGTCTCTCGTCTGGCGCATCCGGCACCTCCTCGGCAGTGTGTCCCGCGGGCGGCTTCGTCCATTGTATCCTTTATGCTTCCCCGTCCGCAATCCTGGCGGGACAGTGTTGAGACGCACTTCGACGTCAGTCGGTTTCAACCCATCGCCTTGGATTTAAGGTACAATACCGCGTGAGCATGCCACATCCGCACTTCAGGAGGCGATCATGAAACTTGCCGCTGCCACGCTGGCCGTCCTGCTGCTGGCCGCCGTCGCGTCCGGCGACGGGGGAAGCCCCGCCGTCGACATCACCAAACAGGGGACATACACGTCTGGCAAATGGACCTACACGCTGGACGTGCGCTCCGGCGGCTACCAGACCGAGAGCCGCACCGGCCGGCTGGCTTATGACGGCAAGCCCCTCGACCTCGACCCGGAGATCAACGACCGCGTGCGCACCCCCTGGGGGACGATGTACTGGGTGGGAAAACGGCGGATCACCTGGGGACCCAACGGCTGGCTCCCCGAGCGCCATCAGTCGAACAAGCGCGGCGGCAAGGAACTAAAGGTGCCGGGCCTGCCGCCGGAGGAGTACGACCAGTTGCCGCCCGACCTGACGGCCACGCCCGTTTCCGCTCCCGTACCGGCGACGGCGACACCTGTCCAAGTCCCGCCGGCCGCGCCGCAATCCCCGCCGCCGGCCGCGCCGGCCCAGCCGATGCTGCCGGGAACCGAGATCATCCTGGGCAAGGAGGCCACCGGCCACTACGTCGAGGCGGTGGCGGGTCAGACCATCACCGTCCGGCTGGCCGGCAATCCCACCACCGGCTTCGGCTGGGCGGCCCTGCCACCCGATGATTCGGCGGTGGTGGCACTGGGCGCCGGCGAGTACCAGCAGGATCCGGCCGCCGCCGGCCGCGTGGGCGCCGGCGGAACGTACACCTTCCGGTTCCGCGCCGAACATCCGGGCGCGGCCAAACTCGTCATCCAGTACCGCCGCCCCTGGGAGCCGGCACCCACTGCAGTCTTCCACGTCCTGGTCCGGGTGGTTGCGGCGAAGCCGTAGGCGCTGGGGCCCGACTGACGGTCGATTGGATCAGACATCCTTTGTTGACGGAGGTGGTGATGAACTGGCGATGGATCCGTGCCTACGGTCTCGCGCTGGTGGTGTTCCTTGTCCTGGACGCCCTCTGGCTGGGCCTGGTCGCCCGCGGCTTTTACCGGGAGCAGATCGGCTTCCTGCTGGCCGACACCCCGAACTGGATCGCCGCGACGGCGTTCTACCTGCTGTTCATCGCCGGCCTTGTCCACTTCGTCACGGCGCCGGCCGCACGGGAAAACAAACTCGGGCGGGCGGCGCTCAACGGCGCGTTCTTCGGACTTGTCACCTACGCCACCTACGACCTGACCAACCTGGCCACGGTGGCCCGCTGGCCGCTGCCGGTCACCCTGGCGGACCTGGCCTGGGGCGCGGCGGTGACCGCAGTCACGGCGTATCTCACCGTCCGCTGGAGTGCTCGAAAGCGTTAGCGCATCAACCGCCGGAGCCGGCGGGAATTCGAGCCGCCTGAATCCGGCTCAACGGACCGGCGGCTCCGGCGCGTCGAGGATGGCGGGGCGCGCGCCGAACGGCGCGGTGATCACCCGGGCCGGCCGCAGCGTTCCGGTGTGGCGGGTGACCATCTGCTCCGTCCGCCGGGCGATCTCGGCGAGCGGGCCGATGGGAAAGTCCCGCAGCCGGCAGACCGGCCGGGTGACGGAAAACTCATTGTAGTACCGATAGTCGCGGTGCAGGATCTCGAGGCCGAACGCCGCCGGGTCGTTCCACGGCCGCGTGCCGGGCAGCGGCACGAAGACGCCGAAATCGGCGCTGGTGATCAGGTCGTCCCGGAAGAGGCCGTCCAGCTTGGCCAGCGCGTCCGCCGCCTCCGCCGGGTCGTCCCCCGGATGGCCGATCATCCACTCCGCCTTGATCATGAAATCGTGGTCCCGCAGGGCCTGGCACATGGCTATGGTCCGCGACCAGGGGCGCTTCTTGCCCATGGCCGCCAGCACCTTCTCGGACGAGTTCTCGATGCCGAGCCAGATGGTGCCGACGCCCGCCTGGCGCAGCGCCGCCAGGGTCTCCTGCTTCGCCGCGTCCAGGGGCTCCACCGTCAGGTTCATGAAGAACGCCGGCGGCAGGCACTGCCGCACGCCCCGCAGGCCACGGATGAGCCGGGCCAGCTCCGGCGAGGCGAGCCACTGGGAGCTGTCCTCGATGCCCATCATCCGGGCGCTGTAGCGATCGGCCAGCGCGGCGATCTCCCCCACCAGCCGCTCCATCGGCAGGCTGCGCTCCCTGCCCCAGAACGCGGCTTCGGCGCAGAACGCGCAGCGGTAGCGGCAGCCGCGGTGGATCATGCCGTACACCTGGCACCGCTGGATGAACTCGGCCGGGAACAGCCCGAAGTCCACCGGCGGCAGGCCGGCCAGGTCGCCGGGGGGACGTTTCGGTGTGCGGACGGTGGCGCCGTCGCGCCGGAACGTGAGGCCCCGGACGCCTGCCGGGTCCCGCCCCGCCTCGCGGGCGGCCAGCCATTCGGCCATCGTCCACTCGCCTTCGCCGCGAACCACGCAGTCGACGGCGGGATCGGCGGCGGTCTCGGCGTCGGTGAAGGTGACATGGGGACCGCCGATGACGGTGACGACATCCTCCCGAAACGCCTTGACCAGGCGGAGCATCTCGATGCTGGTGTGGTAGCCGATGGTGTACGGGCAGCCGACGCCCACGACATCGGGTTTGTACTCGGCCAGCACCGACTCGATGATGGAGCGGATGACCGCCGGCGGCGTCACGTCGGCCACCGCCGCGTACGACAGGGGCAGCACCGCGACCGGCCAGCCGTTGGCCCGCAGGAACGACCCGATCTGGGCCAGCCCGCGCGGGAACACCATTCGGTTCGGCTGGCTGGCCAGACGGGGCGGTTGGATCAGCAGGACGCGCTGTTTCATGGGGCCTCGCCGGCCATTATCCTCCCGCCCCGCAGCGCCGTCAAGGCGCCGTCCACCGGCCCGGAATCATGAGCGTCCGGCAAATCCCGCCTCGCGACGCGACCGTGACGTACCGGCCCGCACCTGTCCTATTTTCTTGTCAGCTCAAGAATAGACCGTATAATGCTGCTCTGATTGTCAGGAGGAACAAACCGAACGCATGAGCATCACCGCCTGGATCGCCCAGCATGTCACCCGGTTCATCGACTCCACCGGCTACATCACCATCTTCATCGCCATGGTGCTGGAGAGCATGGTCTTCCCCCTGCCCAGCGAGGCGGTGATGCCGTTCGCCGGCTTCCTCATCGCCGAAGGGCGGTTTTCCTTCTTCGGCGTGATCGCGGTGAGCACCCTGGCCAGTCTCGTTGGGTCGCTGCTATCCTATTGGATGGGGCAGTACGGCGGCCGCCCCTTCATCACCCGGTACGGCAAGTACTTCCTGCTGGACCCGCACGACCTGGCGATCACCGAGCGCTTCTTTACGCGGCGGGGCGAAGTGGCGATCCTGATCTCCCGCTTCATCCCGGTGGTCCGCCACCTGATCTCCATCCCGGCGGGCATCGCCCGGATGAACCTGGTCAAGTTTTCTATCTACACCGTGATCGGCGCCGGTCTCTGGAATGCCTTCCTCACGGTCGTGGGTTATTACCTGAAGCAGAACTGGCACCTGGTCATGGAGTACAGCCACGTCGTGGACATCGTGGTGGTGGCGATCCTCGTCGCCCTGGTGGGCCTGTTCGTCTACCGCCACCTCGCGCGGCGAAAAGCCGCCTCAGCCGGGTAGCCCGTCCCGACCAGGGACAGGGCGGTGTTGTGGATTTCAGCCGAGTGTCGCCACGGCAGGTTCGACACCGGAACGGCCGGCGATTTTCTCAGCATGTATCCACTATCCCGCCGATGGACAGTGTTTTTTCTAACCGGGAGACCCGGGTCGCATGCCCTGCGGCGCCAGCTCCCTGTCCGCTATCGGATCAAGCCTGCCTTGCGTATTTTCTTGCCGGCCGCGTCGGCGATCTCTTTGACCAGTTTGCGGATATCCTTCGGATTGGTCGCCTTGCACAATCCCGCCCAGAGCAGCGTGTTTTCCTCGATAGAGTAAACCAGCGTCTCCAGAGAGACCACCGTGTCCGAATACACGTAGCCCGGCGAATACACCGTCGACCAGCCGTAGTCCCAGTAACCCCAGAAATTCGAATAGTGCGGTCCGGCGTACCAGGCGGTGCCGGGCATGTAGTGAAGCTCCTCCCCCTTGCCTGCCACCCGGATCAGGATGGCGTACGCGATCCCCACCCGCTTCAGGAACGCCTGGGCCTTGTCCCGGTCACGGGCCAGTTCGACCGGCAGGACGGTGTAACCGGCCAGGCAATCCACCCCGCGACTGCGCAGCTCCGCGGCCAGTGTCTCCTCAGGTCCCAACCGCATGGATTCATCCGGATTGATCACGAACGTGGCCACCTTCCGGCCGGTCCGATCCAACGGGCCGGCGTTGGGATTCTTCCAGGTCGAGACAAAACTGACGGAACCGGCCCACGCCAGGGCGGCCAGCCCCCAGACGGCCATCGCTGTACCCAGTAATTTTTTCATTGCGCTCCTGCTCAACTTTTGTTCGGACGACAGTATCCGGCCCGGCCGGAGATGTCAAGGCACAACCGGCTGTCCAGACGCACCTCATTTTAGCCTTGGTAACGCAGAACCAGAATATTGATTGCTGCTCCGGCAGTCTGGGAAAGGGCGCGCCCCAAGCAGCGGCGCATCCTCCGAGTATGGTTTGATTGAACGGTCGGCCCCCGCAGACCGCCGCCGGGGCAACCGTTGAAACGAAACGCCCGCTGGCGGCGGCAGCCCACACCGGCCGTTGTTCAGGCAGCCCAACGGGACGATCCCCCGTTTGGCGGCACCCGGCGCGATGAAAACAAAGCGGCACCAGCCGTTGCTCCGGCTGGTGCCGCCATCCCGTTGGGATCTATGCCTTGTCGTCGATTTTGGCGACGGGGCCGTTCTTCTTCACCGACGCGATGCCCTTCTCCATGGACGCGGCGGCTTTGTAAAGCTCGCTCTTGCCGATGACCTGGAGGTTCGCCGCCTTCAGCACGAAGAAATGCTGCCCATCCTTGGCCACCTTCCGCTCGTAGCGGTCGTCGTACGCCGCGTTCTTCTGAACCGAGGCGATCCCGTTTTCGGCGGCGGCCTTGGTGTTGTAAATCTCGCTGGTCAGGATGACCTGCCCGTTGGCGGCCTTCAGGTTGAACGTGAACCGCCCGTTCTTGCTCATCTTCAAGTCAAACTTTGCGGCCATGTCAAGCTCCTCCTCTTGGGTGGAATAGTGTATCCGTTCGATGCACGTGTTGCCGCCCGATCCGCCGCACTCCCCGGGGAGTGGAAGTCCGGCGACCCGGCGGACGACGGGGCGAAGCTCAGCGCTTGGGGATCACCAGCTTCTGGCCCACCTGGATCAGGTTCGGGTCCTTCAGGATGTCCTTGTTGGCGTTGAAAATTTCCATGTACCGCTTGGCGTCGTCCAGATGGACCTTGGCGATCTTGGACAGCGTGTCGCCCGGCTGGACGATGTGGACGCCGTGGATGTCCGTCCGATCGGCGCGGATGTCCGCCGCGACCTCGGATTGCCATTCGGGGTACTGCTTGATCTTGTCCCAGAACAGGTCCTTCTCGAGCTGGTAGGTGGTGGTCCCCTTGATGCGCAGTTTGCCCCCCTCCTCCGTGAATTCGAGATCCCGGATCTCCAGGCGGGTGGCCAGGGTCATCAGTTCCTGGTACTTGTCTTTCAAAGCCATAGTGCCTCCTTAACCGGATATGATGGTAAAACGTTCAGGCCGGCCGCGCGGGCGGCCGTCCGGATGGTCTCGTACGAATCCGACGGACTAACCGCCGAAGAGTTTGCCCAGCATTCCCATCAGGCCGCCGGCGGAGCTGTCGTCGCCGCCGCCCAGGATCGAGGACAGGATGTCCATTCCGCCGCCGGACTGGCCGAACGGCGACTGCGGCGCGGCCGGCGCGTTCGTCTGGCGGCTCAGCGAGCCCATCACCAGGCTGGCCACGACGGGCAGCATCTTTTTCAGGATCTCCGTGCCGATGCCGGTCTGCTGGGACGCCTGGGCGGCGACGGCCCGGCTCACGTCCTTGCTGCCCAGGATATGTCCCAGGATGCCGTTGCCGTCCGTGATGTTGTCGGCCGAACCCAGGATGCCCGGATTGTCGAGGTACTGCTGGTGGCCGCCGCCGGCCAGCGCCTGGAACAGGCTGTCCATCCCGCCTTCCTGCTTGACGTTCCGGGAGAGCCCCGCCTGCAGCGCCGGCAGCAGGCTGGCCACCGCCGACTGCGCCTGGTCCTCCTGCAACCCGAACTGTTGGGCGATCTGGCCGATGGCCCCGCTGCCCCCCGTGTTGAGAAGCAATTCCATCAGGTCCATTGATTATCTCCTGAGATGGAATGAAATATGCTGATGGGCATATATTTTATTTTAGATTCACTGACGCATGATAAAGTTTCAAAATTGAACAACAAATTTCCGAAACCGGTCCAGTCGAGACCGTCGGCCGATGGGACGATGCGGCGGCCCCGTGGTCACCCGAACGCGTGCGGACAGCACGATTTCGTGCAGGATTCCATTGGTCGCCCGTGCGGTTACGGAATGACGTTTCGCTCCACCTTCACTGTCGCGTTGAACTGGCCGGTGTTGAAAAAGTCCCCCTTCAGCGTGCAGTCGTTGATTCCGAGGTACAGCCGGCCTTCCTTGTGTTGAAAGGTGACGCTGCCGCCGACGAAGAGTTCCTCGCTTCCGACCCGGGCCAGCAGCCCGGCATGTCCGCCCGACGGGAGTGGATCGTCGCAGCTGACCCAGTCATCGGGCCAGGCGGCCTGGTAGTTGCCCCGGGACCAGCCCAGTGGTCCCACCCCGGAGTCGCGGGCGCCATTGTGGAAGCAGACGGTGCCCGAAGCCGAAATGGTAACTCGGTCCTTGCGCGTGATGACCAGGCCCGTGTCCGTCCACGCCTGGTCGCCCGGCACCCGTACCAGCTTCTGTTCCTTTTTCGGCGGCTTCATTGTCGCGGCAGCCAGAGCGAACCCGACGCACACCCCCGTTACGGCCACGACAAGCACCCAATACGAGACGCGCTTCATTCGGTGTTCCTCCTTGAGATAATGATGGTTACTTCTATTAGGATGGCGCGTTTGGACGATAGTTGAACGGCTGGTCGATTTTTTGCCCGGTCGGATGCTCAGGGGTCCGTCGACGGAGGGATCATCTCGCCGCAAGAACCCGGATCGGCCGGCATGCCGCCAATCCGAACCGGTCCGGCGGGACCGGATCGCGTCGGGATTCACTCGCCGGCCGATCAGAAATCGATCTCGAATTTTCCCCGGAACTGCCGGCCCACGCTGTTGTAGAAGGTGCCGAACGCCGGACTGTCCACGTTGTTCTGGACGTCGCGGGGATTCCAGTGGTTCGTCAGGTTGTAGATCTTCACGCCGATCTGGGTATGGTACACGCGCCCCCGGAGCTTGAAGTCCACCTTCTTCATCAGCGTGAAATCCAGCGAGGCGAACAACGGGAAGCGGCCGCCGCGGTTGCGGGCGCCGACGAAGCGCTGCTCCTCGTCCACGAGGGAGTAGGGGAAGCCGTCGCGGATCTCCAGCAGCGGCGCCAGGATGATGCCGTACGGCAGGGTGACCACGCCGGTGAGGAGGAAACGGTCCGGCACGTCGAACGGCTGCGGTCCCACTTCGTCCAGCCGGATGACGGGATAGTGATAGTTGCCGAAGTACAGCTCGAAGGCGTTGAGGTTGCCCACCGCCGCCGAGCGCACGTAGGAAAAAGTCACCTCGTCCGCCTGACGGAACCGGTACCGCAGGCTGAAGAGCCACTCCTTGTAGCTGGAACTCCCCCGGTTGCTCAGCACCAGGTCGGGTGTCTCGCCGACCACCGGATCCACCACCAGGTCGTCCCGCTGCTCGCGGTTCTGGTAACCGGCCCGTGCCCACAGGCCGCGGGTGATCTCCCGGTCAAGCTCCAGGTTCCAGGTGAGGGAGCAGGCGTTGTCCAGCCGTTCGTCCGCCAGGATGTTCTCCAGCGTGAGCGGCCCGGCCACGACGGTCTGGCCGTCCGCGGCATAGTTGGTCACCCGGAACTGCTGGTACTGGGTGAAGGCGCCGGCATTGAGGGGGATCTTGTCGTAGAAAAGGCCCAGGCCGCCCCGGATGACGGTGCGCGGATCCTTGGAAAAGGGCAGCCAGGCAAACCCGGCCCGGGGCGCCACGTGGCAGCGCTCGCCCAGCGAGTCCCAATCGAGCCGCACTCCGGCGTCCAGAGTGAGCGGCGTGCCGATCTGCCACCGGTCCTGGGCGAAGACGGTGCACTCGGTCACGCCCTGCGACAAATCCCCCGCCCCAAGGAACTCGAATCGCTGGAACAGCGTCCCGTCGGCGCGGCGGATGTCCACCGCCCGGCTCCGGTCGGTGCCGTCGAAGTCCGAGCGCGAGACCACGTAGCCGAACTTCGGGTGGTGCAGCCCGTGCCAGCGGGACTGGTTCAGCGTCAGGGTCTGGGCCAGTTCGTAGCGGCGGCTGAAACGATCCTGGGTGTTGTAGAACGCCCCGCGCCACGTCTCCGGAGTGATGGTCATGGGGTCCAGCGACTGGCCCCAGATGTGGGCGTCCAGCTTCTTGACCGAAAAGGAGGATTCCACCAGCGCGTTCAGGTTCAGGATCATCCGGTCGGAGAACGCGAAGAAGTATCCCCGCTGGCGGTAGTTGGGGGTCACCGCGGGCGGATGGAAGGTGTCCAGATTGACGTACTTCAGGTTCTGGGGGTAGATGGACAGCACCGCCGTGACGTCGTGGGTGTCGCCGGGATCCCAGTCGATGCGGGTGAAGGAATCGAAGGTCTCCAACTGGGTCACGTTGTCCGGTTCCGGCAGCGACGGCACGTCGGTCAGAATGAAGCGGTATTCGAGATGCTGGGTGAACCAGACGCGGTTGCGCACCAGCGGCCCGGCCAGCGCCAGCCGCGGCGTGAACGACTCGAAGCCGCGGGTGCTGCCGTCCACCCAGCGCAGGCGCGGCATGAAGTTGGTCAGGAGGAACTTGAACGTGTCCGTGCCCCGCCGGGTCTCGATGGTGGTGACGGCGCCGGTGAACTTGCCGTATTCGGCCGCATACGGGTTGGCGTGCACCTTCACGCTTTCGATGGCCTCGATGGGCAGCTCCATGGCGTACTGGCCGGTCACCGGATCGGTCACGTTGACCGAGTTGACCAGCAGGCCGCTCTGGCTCGCCCGCGCCCCCTTCAGGTTGAGCAGACCGTCGGGCCCGCGGACCACCCCGGGGAGCAGCGGCAGGGCGTCCTGGAACTTCTCGTTCACCAGGGGGGCCGTGCGGAGCAGCTCTTCGCGCAGTTCCGCCGGCAGCGTCGGCTGCCGGGCCTGTTCCTGCTCGCTCTCGGCCACCACGTCCACGGAGGCGGCGAGCTGCTCCAGCGGCAGCATCAGCTCCGCCTCCAGCGGCTGGTCCCGGAGCACGGTGACTTTGCGGCGGATGGTGACGAATCCGTCCATCGCCGCCACGACGACATATTCGCCCGCCGCGACGTCGGCGAACTCCACGTCGCCGTCGTCGCCGGTAAAACTCTGCAGCGATCGTTCCCGGGCCGCCGGCTGCAGGATCACGGTGGCCCCGGGCAGCGGCTGCACGCCCCCCGAGGGGAGCGCGAACCGGACCGTGATCCGCACCGGTCCCGCGGCGCCGGCCCAGAAGGGGCCGGCCGCAAACAGGATCACGACGGCCAATCCCAATCGGAGGGCTATGCCATGAGCGCGTCGCATCGAATCGATATCCTCAGCAGGTGGCATCCATCCGGCCGCCAGGCCGGATGGCCCGCCCGTCGATGGACCAGCCGACACGATCCGGAACAGACATCGCCTGAAACATTCAGTTGTTCCCGTCTTCCGGATCCCGGCCGGCCTCGGCGCGGGAGGGCGCCAGCGGATCGCCGTGGCGGATCACTTTCTCCACGGCATAGATGGTGCGCTGGCTGGACTCGAAGTAGACGCGGGTGAGCATCTCGCCCAGCAGTCCGAAGCAGACGAGTTGCACGCCGGCCAGCACCAGCAGCACGGCGAACATCAGCAGCGGCGCGTGCTGCGTGAACACGTCGCCGCCCAGCAGCAGCTTCTTGGCCACCAGGAACAGCCCGGTGCCGACCCCGCCGAACAGGCACAGCAGGCCCGGCCGGCCGAAGAAGTGCAGCGGCCGGGTGATGTACTTGAGCAGGAAACGGATGGTGATCAGGTCGAACATCACCCGGAACGTGCGCATGATGGTGTAGTGCGAGCGGCCGTGCTGTCGCTTCCGGCTGTTGATGGGCACTTCGAGCACCCGGGCGCCGTACGCCAGCGCCAGCGCCGGAATGAACCGGTGCAGATCGCCGTAGAGCCGGACCTGGGAGAGGATGTCCCGGCGGTACGCCTTGAACGTGGTCCCGAAGTCGTGAATGTCGAGGCCGGAGAACCGGGCCATGATCCAGTTGGCGATTCGCGACGGCAGCTTGCGGGACAGGAACGGGTCGATCCGCTCCTTGCGCCAGCCGCTGGCGATGTCGCACGCGTCCTCCCGGACCGGCTGCAGCAGGGCCGGGATATCGGCCGGGTCGTGCTGCAGGTCGCCGTCCATGCTGATGACGATCTCCCCGCGGGCATGGTCGAAGCCCGCCGCGAGGGCGCCGGTCTGGCCGTGGTTGCGCCGCAGTTTCACGCAGACGACGCGGGGGTCGCGGCGGACCAGGGCAAGGATGGCGCCCACGGAGCCGTCGGTGCTCTTGTCGTCCACGAAGATCAGCTCGTACGCGGCGGCGATCCCGGCCATGACCCGGGTGATCTCCTCGTAGAGCAGCGGGATGTTCGCCTCCTCGTTGTGGAAGGGAACGACGATGGAAACCGCGGGCGCTGACGATTGACTCATCACACTCATCCTTTTCCGGCCGCCCCGTCGGGCGCAGCCGGATGAAGTCGCGGCGGTCAATCCGCCGTGAGAAAGTACATCTCCAGCGGCACCTGGGCACGGGGCGGGGCCGTGTCGCGAGCCGCCACGATCTCCCCGAATTCCGTTCCGTCGAGCCGGAACACCCGCACCATGGGCCGCCCGTCGATCCGGACGCTCAGCAGGTCCTCCTCCCGGTTCCACAACCGGGAGTGGAACGCCATGTTCTCGTAATAGATCCGGCCCGGCTGCAGGAAGACGAAGACGGGCGCCGTCACCGGCAGGGAGAACCGGGCGTCGGACAGATTCGCCACCCGCACATCCCGGCGGCCGCTTCGCTCGAGATAATAGCTGAAGACGGCCGGAGTTTCACCCACCACGACGCTGCCCGGAGGCGCCTGCCGGAGGGTGTCGGCGATCGCCTCGCGCAGCCGGAGGTCGTAGCACTCGTCATGGGGAAAGTAATAGGCGGCGCGCTCCGCCCCGCCGCCGATCCCGTTGACGTAGAGGGCATAGAACGGATGCGCCGCGACCAGCGCCGCCAGCGAGACCAGCACCACCAGGGCGGTCAGCGCGGTCTCGGGGATCCACCGATAGGCCGGGGAACCGGACCGGGACAGACGCGCGGCGATCCACTCGGCTCCGGCGAACGTCCCAAAGGCAGCGGCGAGATACACCACCGGCATGAGGCTGAGAATATAGCGCAGGAATTTCACACCGGTGACCGAGTACGGCACCAGCCAGAACACCAGCCAGAGCAGGACAAACATGGGGCCGGCCTCCCGCCATCGCCGCACGCACAGCGCCGTGCCGGCGACGAACGCCAGCAACACCAGCGGCGGCATTTTGACGATCAGCGCCAGCAGATAGAAGTACCACGGCGTGCCGCCGAACGGCGTCAGGGTGATGCTGTTGGGGAACAGGTGGCCGAACATGACGTAGCCGTGATGCGTGACCGTGGCCTGGCCCGTGTAGGATAAAATGTGCGCCATTACCGCGGGGTGCAGGATCATGGGATTGGCCAGCAGAAAGACGGCGCCCATCACCGCGACGTAGCGCAGCAGCTCCCGCTTCCCGTAACGGTCCGGCGGATACAGGCCGGGGTTGACTCGGCGATGGAGGTAGAAGAACAGGAGCGTCACTCCCCAGAAGTGGGGGAAATATTTGCTCGCCAGCAGCAGGCCGAAGCACGCTGCCGACAGCAGGTAGAACAGCCGTTTCCGGCGCGCAGCCTCATCCGGCGTCGTCTTCATCCGCCAGTGGAAGTAGATGCCCCACAGCAGGAAGAACACCAGCAGCGTGTCTTCCTTGGCCATCTGGTTGACGAACACCGCGTGGATGCCGACGGCCCACAGGAACGCCGCCAGCAGGCCCACCCGGCGGGAGAAGAACGCGGCGCCCACCAGGAACAGCGGGATGACCGTCAGGGTGCCCGCCAGGACGTTGGGAAGACGGACGGCCACCTCGTCGGTGACAAGACCGCCGCCGTTCGCCCCGATGCTCCAGCGGTTCCAGAGATCGGCCGCGGTGACCGACACGAGGATGAGGCTCTTGAGAAGCATGGGGTGTTCGGCGTTGCCGGTGAAATCGCCCCGCTGGTACTGCCGCACGGTCTGGAGCTTGTTCACCTCGTCTTCAGCCAGCCCGCGCTCGGCCAGGCCCGAGAACCGGACCACGGCGCCCAGCAGGACGGCCGCCAGCAGCAGGCAGACTGTTTCCCTGCGGTAGCCGCCTTTCGAGGTATCGGGACTTGACGTCGACATCATCGCTGTCGTTCCACCGGCTGATTTCGCCGGGTTTACGGTCCTTCCAGCTCCGGCAGGATGCGTTTCTCCCAGTAAGGCATCAGCAGGTCGGCGATCTGCCGGAGGTGCGCGCAGAGCCGGCGCTTGTCCTCGGGCGAGACGGCCGCGAACACGTCCTGGAGGAACCGGGCGCTCTTGGGGAGAAAATCCTCCATGAGGGCGATCCCCCGGGGCGTGATCTCCGCCAGGCGCTTCCGCCGGTCCTGGGGATCCTCCCGCCGCCCGACAAGTCCTTTCCGGACCAACCCCTGGACCAGACCGGTGACATTGGCCGGACTGACCAGCAGCAACTCGCCGATTTCGCCCAGGGCGCATTCCTGGCCCCGCTTCATGTAGAGGAGGGTCAGCACGTCCATGGACTGGGGCGTGATCTTGTATTTGGCGAAAGCCCGCTCCATGACGGACGCCAGGATGTGGTAGGTGTTGGACAGCTCCACGACGAGCCGGATGGCCGTGTGGTCATAGTCCGGGAACTGCTCGTCGAGCTTCTCGATGATCGCCTGCAGGTGCTGATCGCGCATGCCGTTATCCTTGTCACCCGCCTCCGCCGCGCGTCGGTCAGGGAGCCGCCGGGCCCGGCTCGACGCCGCCGCCCAGCACCTTGTACATCTCCACCCGGTTGGCCCGGCGGGCCAGGCGGACGACGACCAATCCCTGCTGGGCGTTGTAGAGCGCCCGCTGCGCCACGAGGACGTTCAGGTAGCCGTCGATGCCCGCCTGGTACCGGGCTTCCGCCAGCCGGTTAGTTTGCGCCAAGGCATTCACCAGCGCCTCCTGCGCGTTCTGCTGCTCCACGAGGGTGACGCTCAGGCTGAGCGCGTCGCTGACCTCGCGGAAGGCCGACTGGATGGCCGATTCATAGGCGGCGACGGCGATGTCCCGGTCCGCCTGCGACACCTGGTAGTTGGCCTGGCGGGTGCCCCAGTCGAAGATGGGCAGCACCGCCTGGGGCACGAAATTCCACGAGCGGGAACCGAACTTGAACAGGTCGGCCAGGTCGCTGCTGGTCAGCCCGACGCCGGCGGTCAGGGTGATCCGCGGGAAGAACGCCGCGCGCGCCGCCTCGATGTTGGCGTAGGCGCCCCGCAACTGGTGCTCGGCGGCCCGGATGTCGGGCCGGCGGAGCAGCACGTCGGAGGGCAGTCCGGCGGCCACATCCCGGAAGTCGGCCACCGCGTCGAGCTCGGTGGGGAGCTCGTCGGGCGGCACCGGCGCGCCCACCACCAGGTCGAGGGCGTTCCGGTCCAGGGCGATGAGGCCGTTGTAGCGGGCGATGTCCACGCGGGCGGCTTCCACCAGGGACTGCGCCTCGTGCACGTCCAGGTCGGAGGCGATGCCGAAATCCCGGCTGCTGCGGATCAGCTCGTACGACTTCTGCTGGGCGTCGAGGGTGGCCCGGGCCAGCCGCAGGTTCTCCTGGTCCGCCGCCAGCGTCAGATAGCTGGCCGCCACGGCGGCCACCAGCGAGATCTGGGCGGCCGAGCGGGCCTGCTCCGTGGCCAGGTATTGCTCCAGCGCCTGCTCCTTCAGACTGCGGATGCGCCCGAAGAAATCGATCTCCCACGCGGTGGCGCCGAGGCTCAGGGTGTACTGGACGACCGTTTTCGACTCATCGGCGTCCGACAGGTTCTTCGGCACGCGGTAGGCATCGATGGCGGCGGCCGCGCTCACCGTGGGGTACTGCGCGGCGCGCTGGATGCGGTACAGGGCCTGGACCTTGTCGACGTTCAGCGCCGCGATGCGCAGGTCCCGGTTGTGCTCCAGCGCCCGCCCGATCACGGATTGAAGCTTCGGATCGGTGAAAAACTCCCGCCAGCCGAGCTCGGCGGCCGCGGGCGCGCCGGTCCCGGCCGCCGCCTCGCCGGTGGCCGGCTCCGGCCAGGCGGCCGGCACCGGCGGAGTCGGTTGTTCGTACGCCTGCCGCTTCGGGCAGCCGCAGAGGAGCAGGGCCAGTCCCAGTGTGAGAATGAGGATACGGTTCATGGTGCTATTCCTCCTGCGGCTGGAGCTCATCCGGCGCGTGGGACGCTACCCGGCGGCTCGTTTTCCGTCCGAAGACCTGGACCACCAGCACATAGAACAGGGGGATGAAGAAGATGGCCAGGAAGGTGGCGGTGATCATGCCGCCCAGCACGCTGGTGCCGATGGCCTGCTGGGCGCCGGCGCCCGCGCCGGCGGCCATGGCCAGGGGCAGCACCCCGAAGCCGAACGCCAGCGACGTCATCACGATGGGCCGGAGCCGGAGCCTGGCGCCCTCGAGGGTGGCCTCGATGAGACCGGTCCCCTGCGCCACTCGCAATTTGGCGAACTGGACGATCAGGATGGCGTTCTTGGTGGTGAGGCCCAGCACGGTGAGCAGGCCGATCTGGAAGTAGACGTCGTTGGGCAGGCCGCGCCAGGTGGACGCCAGCACGCCGCCGATGACCCCCAGCGGCAGGGCGAACAGGATGGAGATGGGGATCGTCCAGCTTTCGTACAGGGCGGCCAGCACCAGGAAGATGGCCAGAATGGAGAACGTGTACAGCAGTCCGGTCTGGGCCTGGCCCATGCGCTCCTGGTACGACAGGCCGGTCCAGTCGTGGCCGAGCCCCTGGGGCAGTTTCGCGACGATTTCCTCCATGGCCTGCATGGCCTCGCCGGAGCTCCGGCCGGGCGCCGCCTCGCCGAGGAAGTTCAGCGCCGGGAAGCCGTTGTACCGCTCCAGCCGGGGCGAGTCGTAGATCCACCGCCCCGAGGCCAGCGCGGAAACGGGCACCATCTCGCCCAGGTTGTTGCGGACGTAGAGTCGATCCAGACCGTTCGGCAGCATGCGGAAGGCGGTGTCCGCCTGGGCGTACACCCGTTTGACGCGGCCGCCCTGGATGAAGTCATTGACGTACGCGCTGCCGAAGGCCGTGGCGATGGTGGCCTGGATGGCGGTCACGCTCACCCCGAGGGTGCCGGCCTTTTCCCAGTCCGTGTCCACCTTGTACTGGGGCACGTCGGGCAGGCCGTTGGGCCGGACCGCCGCCAGCCGCGGATCCTGCATGGCCTGCATCATGAGCAGGCCGCGGGCCTCCATCAGCCGGGCGTGGCCGAGTCCGCCGCGGTCCTGCAGCATGAAGTCGAACCCCTTGGCCTGGCCGAGCTCCACCACCGCCGGCGGCGGGAACGCGAACGCCAGGGCGTTCCGGTAGCCGGCGAACACGCCCATGGCGCGGCCGGCCACCGCCTTCACCTTAAGGTCCGGCCGGTCGCGCAGCTCCCAATCCCGAAGCTTGATGAACGACATGCCCTGGTTCTGGCCGCGGCCGGCCATGCTGAAACCGGTGATGGTCATGCAGGATTCCACGGCCTCCTTCTGCTCCACCAGGAAGTGGTGCCGGAGCCGGGTCATCACCGCTTCGGTCTGCTCCAGGGTGGACCCGGGGGGGAGCTGGACCATGGCCATCATCATCCCCTGGTCCTCGTCGGGCAGGTACGACGTGGGCATCCGCATGAAGTAGTAGCCCATGGCCGCGACGATGAGCACAAAAAGGAGGAGGTAAGGCGCCTTGACCCGCAGGATGTGCCCCACCAGCGACTGATACTGCTCCCGCAGGAAGTTGAAGCCGTGGTCGAACCAGAGGAAGAACGGCCGGAACAGGCGGAAGCCGGTTTCGGCCGCCTCGTGCCCCTTGGCCACGGGCTTGAGGAGCGAGGCGCAGAGCACGGGCGTCAGGATCAACGCCACGAGCACCGACAGCATCATCGAGGAGATGATGGTGATGGAGAACTGGCGGTAAATGACCCCGGTGGAGCCGGGGAAGAACATCATGGGGCCGAAGACGGCCGAGAGTACCAGGCCGATGCCCACCAGCGCGCTGGTGATCTCGCCCATGGACTTGCGAGTGGCGTCGCGCGGCGACAGCCCCTCCTCGCTCATGACGCGCTCCACGTTCTCCACGACGACGATGGCGTCGTCCACCAGCAGCCCGATGGCCAGCACCATGGCGAACATGGTGAGCATGTTGATGGAGAAGCCGAACAGCGCCAGCACCCCGAAGGTGCCCAGCAGCACCACGGGCACGGCGATGGTGGGGATCAGGGTGGCCCGCAGGTTGCCCAGGAACAGGTACATGATGAGGAACACCAGGATGATCGCCTCGATGAGCGTCTTGACCACTTCCCAGATGGCGACCTTCACGAAGGGCGTCGTGTCGTAGGGGAAGACCGCCTTCATGCCGGCGGGGAAGTACCGCGACAGTTCCTCCATCTTGGCCTTGACCGCGTCGGCGGTGTCCAGGGCGTTGGCGCCCGGCTCCTGCCGGACCGCCAGGCCGGCCATCGGCATGCCGTTGTGCTTGGAGATGACGTCATAGAACTCGGTCCCCAGCTCGGTGCGCGCCACGTCCCGGACCCGCACCACCGATCCGTCGGGATTGATGCGCAGCGGAATGGCGGCGAACTCCTCGGGAGTCTTGAGCAGGGACTGCACGATGATGGACGCGTTGAGGCGCTGGCCGGGAACGGCCGGCATCCCGCCGAACTGGCCGGCGGATACCTCCACATTGTACGCGCGGACCGCCAGCACCACGTCGCTGGTGGTCATGTTGTACTTGGTGAGCCGGTCCGGGTTCAGCCAGATCCGCATGGCGTACTGGGACCCGAACGCCTCCACCTCGCCGACGCCCGGCACCCGGGCCAGCGACGGCTGGATCTGGGACGCGCAGTAGTCGTTCAGGTCGTGCTGGTCCAGGTCGGCGCTCTCGCTCCGGAGGCCGACGATCATCAGGTAGTTCCGGGTGGACTTGCTGACCGTGACGCCGCGGCGCTGCACGTCCTCCGGCAGCATGGCCAGCGCAAGCTGGAGCTTGTTCTGCACCTTCGCCCAGGCCAGGTCCGGATCGGTGCCCGGCGCGAAGGTCAGCGTGAGGGTGCCGGTGCCCGACGAGTCGCTGGTGGCGGACATGTACAGCATCCGGTCGAGGCCCGTCATCTTCTGCTCGATGATCTGGACCACGCTGTCCTCGACGGTCTTGGCCGACGCGCCGGGAAAGACCGCGGAGATGGAAATGGACGGCGGGGCGATGGGCGGATACTGGGAGATGGGCAGGTTGTAGATGGCCAGACCGCCGCCCAGCATCATGCCGATGGCGATGACCCAGGCGAAGACCGGGCGGTCGAGGAAAAATCTGGACAGCATGGACTCCCCCTACTGCTTCGGCGCGGCGGCCGGCGGGTTGGTGTCGTCACCCGGCGAGCCTGCCGGCGGCGCACCGAAGGGCTGCGCCTTGACCGCCATGCCGGGCCGCACCTTCTGCAGCCCTTCGACGATCACGCGGTCGCCCGCCGCCAGCCCCGCGGTGACGAGCCACTTGTCGCCGAGCGCGCGGTCCAGCGTCAGGGCCCGCTGCTCCACCTTGTTCCCGGCGTTCACGATCCAGGCGACGGGCCTGCCCTTCGGATCGCGGGTGATCCCCTGCTGGGTCACGCAGAGCGCCTGTTCGTCCACGCCCTCCTCGACGACGGCCCGAACGAACATGCCGGGAAGGAGGATCTGTTTGGCGTTGGGGAAGACCATCCGCAGCGTCACCGAGCCCGTCGTCGGGTCCACGGTCACGTCGCGGAACTGCAGGGCGCCTTCCTGCGCGTAGGTGGCGCCGTCCTCCAGGATGAGCTTCACCTTGTTTCTGGAGACGCCGTTGGAGAGGCGGCCATCCTCGAGGCGGTGCCGCAGCCGCAGGAGGTCCGCGCTGGACTGGGTGACATCCACGTAGATGGGATCCAGTTGCTGGATGACTGCCAGCGGAACCGGCTGGTAGGCCGTCACCATGGCGCCCACGGTGACGTTGGATTTGCCGATGCGTCCCGAGATGGGCGCCTTGATGGGTGTGTAGGCGAGGTTGATCCGGGCGCTCTCCATGGCCGTCCGGCTGATCTCCAGGGCCGCTCGCCGCGCCGCCAGGTTGGCCTCGGCCTGCCGGAGCGCGGCGCTGGCGTCGTCGTAATCCTGCTGCCCCACGGCATGAATCGCCACGAGCCCCTTGAGGCGCTCGGCCCGGGACCGGAGGGCCGGCAGGTTCGCCTCGGCCACGGCCAGTTCCGCCTCCGCCGCGCCGAGCGCGGCTTTGGTCTGGTCGTAGGCCGCCTGATACGGCTCGGGATCGATCTGGTACAGCAGCTCGCCTTCCTGTACGTAGGCGCCTTCCCGGAAGAGGCGGCTCTGGATGAGGCCGTTGACCTGGGGCCGAATCTCGGCCACCAGGAAGGCGGACGTCCGACCGGGCAACTCGGTGGTGAGCACCACCCGCTCGGCCTGGACCGTCACGAATGCTACCTCGGGCGAACCCGCCGGCGGAGGCGCCGGCTGCGACCCGCAGCCCGCCAACAGGAGCCCAGCCATGAGGGCCGTCGCGGCGATCACCCGATTCAGCCAGTATCTGCTCGGCATAGGTACACTCCTCAATCTGCTTTCGAACGCTGCACAGGATATCTAATTCACTTACAAATAGTCAAGTACTTAAATATTTATCGCAGAAAAATTTATATTCTAACAAAATCAATGATTTAAACGAATTATACATCTGTCTGAATAGGCCGAATGCAAAATTTCGGCCCGTGTCAAATTCCAGCCGAATCCATCAGGTCATATCCAATAATAATGGGCGAGCGCCGCCTGGCGCTTCACTACTGGGAGTCGGACAGCGTTCACGGCGATGTCTCCTTATTGGGGATCACGGCTCGGCTGTCCGGCCGTCCGCGAGGAGGGCAAGCTATAGAGAAAGGTTTCGCCGCAACACATGACGAATTCGCGCGGGATCCCGAACGATCAGCGTCCCCGGGTCGCGGCGCTTTCTACGGTTCGACCGTCGCCGGATCGTTCCGCCCGGCATACTTCTCGAAGAGCTCCCGCGTGAGCGCCTTCAGCGCGGCGTCGCACTTCGGCGTGGCGATGTTCGTGAGGATGACCACGGCGAAGTCGGCGGCCGGATCGAACAGGATCCGGGCGATGTTCATGCCGTTGGAGCCGCCGTGGAAGATGACCGGATTGGGGTAGCTGTCCAGTTTCATCTCGCCCCAGCCGAAGGCATACCGGCCCGACGGCGGCGTGCCGATGGGGGCGTCCTTGGCCGGCGGCATCTCGGCGACCATGGCGTGGAGCTTCTTCAGGGTGTCCGGCCTCACGATCGCGGGACCGCGCTTCCCCTGGCCGGCGTTCCAGCCCGCCCAGCGCGCAAAATCGAGCACCGACATGTGGGCGAGCCCCGCGGGGCCGATCACCGCCGGGTTGTCCGCCATGGGACCGGCGAGCATCGGCTTGATCTTGCCCCCGATGAAGGCATGCGGCAGGGGAGCGTCCACCCGGCCCGGGGTGCACTGCGGCCCGAGGCCCGCCGTGCGCAGCGCCAGCGGCTCGAAGATCCACTCGACGATCAGCTCTTCCCAACTCTGCCCCGCCAGGCGCTCGATCATGGCGCCCACGATGGTGTAGTTGAGGTTGGAGTACTCGAAGCGGACGCCGGGCCGGCCGGGCATGGGCAGGGCCGCCCACTTGCCCACCAGCCAGGCCCGGATCTCGTCGAGGTTGCCCGGAGGACAGCCGTCCATATTGGTGAGGAAGACCAGGTACGACTTGGCTTCCTTCGACAGGTTGTCGCTGGGGAGCCCGCTGGTGTGCGAGAGCATCCGCTCCACTGTCAGTGCCTTGAAGACGGGGTCGGCCCCGTCGCCGAGCTCCGGGAACACCTCGCCGATGGTGGAGTCCCAGCGGAGCTTCCCGTGCTCCACCAGGATCGCGGCCATGGTGGCGGTCATGGCCTTGGTGTCCGAACCCAGGTGGAACCGGTCATCCAGAGTGACGGGAATCTGGGTGCCCCACCGGCGGGTGCCCACGGCCCCGACGGCGATCACCTGTCCGTCCTGCACCACCGCCGCGGCCAGGGCCGGGATCTCGTACGCGGCCAGGTACGGCTGGAGCAGCGGGTTCAGCGACTCCTGCGCCGGGGCGACTCCCCCGGCCAGAACCAGCGCCAGAACGACAACCACAATCCGGATCTGATAGGGTGTGTGCATCACCAATCATCCTCCTCATCAAAGAGACTGTTCAGGGCCACGGCGAGACGGCCGGCCAGCCGGGCGTTGTGGCGCAGCAGCGACCGGTTGGCCGCCAGTGACGCCCCGCCCGTGAGCGCCGCCACCCGGGCCAGCAGAAAGGGGGTCAGGTCCTTGCCCCGAATCCCCCGGGCCTCCGCTTCGGCCTGGGCGCGCTCGACGGCCGCGTCGACCATGGCCGCGTCCAGCGCGTCCGCCTCCGGGACGGGGTTCACCACCAGCACGCCCCCGTCCAGATCCAGATCCCATTTCGCCTCGATCACCCGGACCACGTCTTCGGGCGTATCCACCCGCCCGTCCACAGCAAGGCCGGAGGTGCGACTGTAGAAAGCCGGGAACTCGTCGGTGCCGTAGCCCAGCACCGGCACGCCGAGGGTCTCCAGCAGCTCGCGGGTCAGGGGCAGGTCCAGGATGCTCTTGGCGCCCGCGCACACCACGATCACCGGGTAGCGGGCCAGTTCCGCCAGGTCGGCGGAGATGTCGAACGTCTGCGGGGCGCCGCGATGGGCGCCGCCGATGCCGCCTGTGGCCATCACCTGGATTCCCGCCACCCACGCCCCGATGATGGTGGCGGCCACGGTGGTGGCCCCGAGTCCGCCCCCGGCCACGGCCACGGCCAGGTTGCGGCGCGAGAGCTTGGCCACCGGCTCGCGGCCGCAGGCCAGGCGCTCGATCTCGGCCGTCGTCAGGCCGATCCGCAACCGGCCGTCCATCACCGCCAGGGTGGCCGGCACGGCGCCCTGGGCCCGGACCGCCTCCTCCATCTCCAGCGCGGCGGCCACGTTGTCGGGGTACGGCAAGCCGTGGGCGATGACCGTGGACTCCAGCGCCACCACCGGTCGGCGCGCCTGCTGCGCCTCAGCCACTTCGGCGGCGATGTGGATCAGGTCCTCGTTGAATTTCACGGGCGCCCTCCGTCCGTCGTCGGATTCAATCCGGCCGGGTTCAGCAGCTCCGGCGTGATGGCGGGGCTCACGGCGGCGAGGCTGGTCACGGTGAGCGCGGCGGCGCGGCGTCCCGCCTCCGCCGCCAGCCGCGGCGGCAGTCCCTTCAGGATCGCCGCGAAGGCGACGGCGAACAGCGCGTCCCCCGCGCCGGTGACGTTGGCCACCGCGGCGGGGAGCGCGGGGATGTGGCTGGAGAACTCCGGGTGCTCCACGTGGAAGCCGTCCGCGCCCAGGCTGACGATGGCCGTGCCGGCGCCCATGGCGCGCAGCCGCCGGGCGCACGCGGCCGCCTCGGCCGGGGTGTCGCAGGGCAGGCCGGTGAGCGTGCGCGCCTCGGCGCGGTCCGGCTTGATGAGGACGCAGCCCGGGATGGCCGGCAGCGCCCGCCGGGCCCGCTCGTGGGCCACCGACTCCACCGCGTAGGGCACCTTCAGGCGACGGCACCGCTCCGCCAGCGCCGCGACGGCGGTTTCCGACAGGTTGGCGTCGATGACCGCGCCATGAAAGTCCTGCAAATCGGGCAGCGCGTTCAGCACGGCGAACGGCGAGATGGCCTCCGTGCCGGTGCCGCAGAAACCCCGGTCGAGGGAGCCGTCGCCGTTGAGGAGCGCCAGGTAGACACCGGTGCGTGACCGCGCGGACAGCCGCGCCTCGATGCCCAGCTCCCGGATGTTGTCCAGCAGGAAGCGCCCGGCGAAATCGTCGCCCAGGTCCGTCACCAGGGTCACCCGGCAGCCCAGGCGCGCCAGGTTTTCCGCCACGTTGCGCCCCGCGCCGCCCGCCCCCAGCGTGACCACGCCCTCGTTGGACGTGTCCCGCTCCACCCGCGAGGTAGGTCGGGCGACCACGTCCAGGATGGAGCTGCCGACGACGACGATCCTCATGCGCCGCGCTCCCGCAGCGCGCGCACCCGGTCCATGAAGCGGTGAACCCGGTCGGCGTCCACCGGCCGGTCCCAGCGGCCGCCCGCCTTGAAGTGCGATCCGACGATGAGCCCGTGGGCGTGGGGGAGGTAGCGCTCGACGTTGGCCTCCGTGACCCCTGAGCCCACCAGGACCGGGACGCCCACCGCGCCGCGCACGGCGGCGAGTTCCTCCGGATCCGTCTCCCGGGCGGTGGCGATACCGGTGACGACGATGCCGTCGGCGGCGAAGAACTCCGCCGCGCGGGCGGTCTCCACGATGTCGACGTCGGCGGTCACGGCGTGGGAGCTGTGCTTCTTCTTCACGTCCGCCAGGACGGCCACCGCTTCGGCGCCGATGGCGCGGCGGTAGCGGAGCAGCTCGCCGGCGCAGGCGTCGATGTACCCCTCGTCGGCGATGTGGCCGAACACGAAGCCCTCCGCGCGGATGAAGGCGCACCCCGCGGCCTGCGCCGCCGCCAGCGCCTCCCGGTTCGCCCCGGCCAGGATCTGGACGCCCGTGGGCAGCCCGCCGGCGCGGGCCGCCGCCTGGGCCGCCACCGTCATGGCGGCGGTGATCTCGGGACCCACGGCGCGGTTCAGGTAGGGCACGTCGTGCATGTTCTCCACGAGCAGCGCGTCCACGCCCGCGTCGCGGTAGACGGCCGCCTCGGCCGCGGTCCGGTCCACCACCGCCGCCAGCGAGCCGCCGTGCCGCGGCGTGCCGGGCAGGGCCCCGACGTGGATCATGGCCAGAATCCGCCCCGGCCGGCTCATGAAGGCAAGCGCTGGATGCATCGCGGTTCGCTCCTTGCCGGCGGCGCCCGGCCCAGGCCCCTCGGATCGGTCCCTCGGTACGCCGTCGGTTCGTGAAAGTCGGCGCTCACAGATTACTGTAAATGCCCACCGGATGAAAGAGCATTGGTTAAGCGACCCGTGAGGCGGGTCGAAGGGGGAAGCCCCGGGCGCGAGCCCGGGGTTTGTGGCGCCGATCATCGTTGGGCCGCGACCCGCGAGGCGGGTCGAAGGTGGGTAGCCCCGGGCGCGAGCCCGGGGTGTGTTGAACCAATCATCGTTGAGCCGCGACCCGCGAGGCGGGTCGAATGTGGTGCAAAGCTCGATGGGAAGATCCGGCAAGCGGGCGCCGTCAAGGCGTTGAAACCGGCCCTGAGCCGCTCCGGCGGCCGATCATATTCGACCCGCGTCGCGGGTCGCCCCGGCTCACGGCGGGGCGGAACGGACCCCGGGTTTCACCCGGGGCTACCCATGTTCGACCCGCAAGGCGGGTCGAGATCCACGGCCGGGCCCAGGCTGTCCCGGGCCCACAGGTTGACAAACAGGTCCGCTTGGTATAATCCGTAGGGTGACAGCCGGTCCATGATTCGCCCGCCGGAGGTGCGATGAAAATTCTGCTGATTTTCAACCGGGAGCCCTATGACAGTACGGACGTGACCTGGAACGGCCTGCGGCTCGCCGGAAAACTAACGGAAGCGGGGAACGACGTGCGGCTATTCCTGATGAATGATGCCGTGGATCTGGCGCGCGATGCTTGCAAACCACCGGCCGGTTACGACCAGGATCTCTCCAAAATGCTCCGTGATCTGATAGCCAGAGAAGTATCGGTAAAGGTCTGCGGGACTTGCATGGCGCGTTGCGGCATTTACAAGAATCAGCCGTATTTTAACGGTGCTGAAAAAGCCACCATGCCCGAACTGGCGGAGTGGGTCACGGACAGCGACAGGATCATCTCATTCTGAACAGTTGAAAAGGTGAACGTGCGCGTCCGGTTTGATTGACGGCCGACGGCAAAACTGCCAAGATCGGCGTGTCTCCTGAGTCACCCGGAGAACCTCACCGAATCTTCCACGCCGGTGCGACCCGCCTTGCGGTGGCGGACCGCGCCGTTCCGGATCTCCCGACGGGTGTGGGCGCCGCTGCAATTCTGTATTTTCCCGACACCGTGATGTACACTGAGAAAAACGAATCTTTCCGACGCGAAGGAGGTCTCGTGAACAACGGCTCGATCACCCGTCGTGTGTTGTGCGATGGCCATCCCCGATTCCGCGCGCTGGTGGCGGTGTTCGGATGGCTGCTCGGCGCCGGGATGCTGCCGGGCGCGGAGCCGGTTCCGATTCCACCGCCCGTCCCGCTCGCGCTGACGGTGCCCGCCCCGCCGCTGCCGGTCACCTGGCGGGGAAACGACCTGCTGGCGTACGAGCTGCACATCGGCGATTTCCGGACCCTGGGCCTGGAGCTGGTTCAGGTCGAGGTGCTCAGCGATGACCGGGACGGCAAGCGGCTGACCTCCCTGGCGGGCGACGGCCTGGCGCGGTGCCTTCGCCTGCCGGACAAGGTCTCGCCCGATTACACGGTGTTTCTATGGGTCACCTTTAAAACGCTCCACGCGGTGCCCGCGGCGCTGTATCACCGCGTCACCTTCCGCTACTCGAATTCCGACGAGCGCCTGATCCGGGAGGGCGCCCGAACGGTGATCGATCCGAACCGGCACCATCGGGTGCTGTCACCGCCACTGCGCGGCGGACCCTGGTACGTCGGCAACGGCCCCCAGAACCAGGACCACCACCACCGCTGGTCACTGATGACATACAACGGCAGTCCGTACATCGCCCAGCGGTTCGGCATCGACTGGATCAAGCTGGGGCCCAACGGGCTGCATTACCGCACCAACGGCTCGACCAACGAGGACTGGTACGGGTATGGAGAGGATCTGCTGGCCGTGGCCGACGGCGTCGTGGTGGACGCCAAGGACGGCATCCCCGACAACCTGCCCAACCAGCCCCCGGTGGTCACCATCAACAGCCAGACGGCCGGCGGCAACTTCGTCCTCCTCGACATCGGCGACGGGTACTTCGCGTTCTACGCGCACCTGATCCCCGGTTCGAAGACGGTGCAGATCGGCGACCGGGTGACGCGGGGCGAGGTGCTGGGCCGGCTGGGCAATGCGGGCGCCTCCACGGGGCCTCACCTCCACTTTCACCTCTACAGCGGCCGGGACCCGCTGTTCTCGGAGGGTGTCCCCTACGCCTTTGAGCGGTACCTGTTTCTGGGCACGGCGGTCATCGAACAGCCGTGGCACCCTTCGGGCTCGACGGTGCTGCGGGTCGACGAAATGCCCGTGGACGCCGAGGTGCTCGAATTCCTCGACGACGGCGTACTGGATATCGATTGATGGCCGCCTGACCTGAATCAGGGCCGGGGACGGGGGCGTTTGTCGCCTGTGCCGGTGGTCTCCGAACCATCCACCGGCACCGCTCCACCGGAGGCCGACGGGTCTCAAACTGATCCGGCCACGGGCATGGCCGACTGATCGTTCTACTTGTGATTCGCAGGAGGTCCCGTCCATAGACGTGCTCCAGAAGATCGGCAACACCTCACTGGTCCAATTGCGCCGGATTACCCCCGCCAACGGCGCGGCTCTCTTCGCCAAGCTCGAGTGGGAGAACCCCACCGGCAGCATGAAGGACCGGATGGCGCAGGCGGTGATCGCATGCGCCGAGGCGGACGGCCGCCTCCGGCCCGGCGGCACCGTGGTCGAGTACACGGGCGGCTCCACGGGAACGTCGCTGGCGCTGGTGTGCGCCGCCCGGGGATACCGCCTCCGGATCGTCACCTCCGACGCGTTCAGCGCCGAGAAGCGCGATCACATGGCGGCGCTGGGCGCGGAGCTGACGCTCGTCCCGAGCGAAGGCGGTCTGACCACCAAAAAGCTGATCCTCGACATGATCGAGGCCGCCCGCCGGATCAGCCGGGAGCCCGGCACGTTCTGGACCGACCAGCTCAACAACCACGATGCCATCGCGGGCTACCACCCGCTCGGCGAGGAGATCTGGGCGCAAACGGATGGCCGGATCGACGCCTTCGTGCACAGCGTGGGCACGGCGGCCTCCCTGCGCGGAGTCGCCGCCGTGCTGAAGCGCCGCCACCCGGGCGTCCGGATCGTCGCCGTGGAGCCGGCCGAGTCGTCGGTGCTGCTGGGCGGAATGCCGGGGCCCCACAAGATCGAGGGCGTCGGGATCGGCTACGTGCCGCCGCTCTGGGAGCCGGCGCTCGCCGACGAGATCATCGCCGTCAAGACCGAGGACGCGAAGGCGATGGCGCGGCGACTGGCGCGGGAGGAGGCGCTGTTCGCCGGCACGTCGTCCGGCGCCAACGTCATCGCCGCGCTCCAGGCGGCCGAGCGGCTGGGTCCGCAGGCCCGCGTGGCGACGCTCCTGTGCGACTCCGGCCTCAAGTACCTGAGCACCGACGTGTACCGCCGCCGCTAGCGGACAACCGCGGCGACGGCCGCCTCGCCGCGGACATATTCCGCCTGCGCGCCGATCCGCCGCCTGCCATCTGCCGGACAGGCAGGGTGACTGATGAAAATACTCTGGCGCTACCTCCGACCGCACCGCGGGCTCATCGCGCTGATCCTGATGTTGGCCGGCCTCGCCCAGGTGCTGGCGCTCGTCGATCCGCTGATCTTCGGCCGGATCCTGGACGACTACGTGCTCAATCCCGGCGGGCGTTCGGAAGCGGAACTCGTCCGCGGCGCGCTGGGCTGGCTGGCCCTGGCGGTGGCCATCGCCCTGACCGCCCGCGCCGCCACGGCCGTCCAGGAGTACCTGCTGCGGCTCGTGGTGGGCAAGTCCGGAACGGAGATGTTCAACGACGGCCTCAAGCAGACGCTGCGGCTGTCGTTCGTGGAGCTCGAGGCGCGCAGCAGCGGCGAGACGATGGGCCTGCTGCAGAAGGTGCGCACCGACACCGAGCGCTTCCTGGACGCGGCTGTCACCATCCTCTATTCCTCCGCCGTGGGCATCGGCTTCATCGTCTGGTACGGCGTGACCAAGAACTGGCTGCTGATCCCGGTGTTCGGGATCGGCGTCGCGCTCATGGCCGGGTTCACGGGTCTGCTCAGCCACAAGATCCGGACCGTCCAGCGCGCCATCGTCCGCGAGAGCGTGCGCCAGTCCGGCCAGATCACCGAGTCGCTCCGCAACATCGAGCTGGTCAAGAGCCTGGGGCTCACCTGGCCGGAGATCCGCCGGCTGCAGGTCCACACCCGGCGGATCTTCGACCTCGAGATGGAAAAGGTCCGCAAGATCCGCGGCCTCGCCTTCCTGCAGGGCACGCTCATCAACCTCCTGCGGCAGTCGATCCTGTTCATCCTGCTCTGGCTCATCTTCCGCCAGGCCCTGTCGGCCGGCGAGCTGGTGTCGTTCCAGCTGATCCTCAACACGATCTTCGGCCCGCTCCATCAGCTCGGCCGGGTCATCCTGAGCTACCGCGAGTCCGAGGCCTCGCTGCTGGCGTTCGACCGGCTCATGCAGACGCCCATCGAAAAGCGGCCGGACGAACCCGTCGAGATCGGCGTGATCGAGCGGCTGCAATTCGACGACGTGGTCTTCCGGTACCGGGGGGCGGCCGACAACGCCATCGACCACATCTCGTTCGAGGCGCGGCTCGGCGACACCATCGCCTTCGCCGGCCCGTCGGGCTGCGGCAAGAGCACGCTGGTCAAGCTGCTGCTCGGGCTCTACGCCCCGAACGGCGGCGTCGTGTCGGTGGACGGGGTCCCCATCAACGAGCTGCGTTACAACCGCGTCCGTCGCCAGATCGGCTTCGTCGCCCAGGACGCCCAGCTCTTCTCGGGCACCATCCGGGAAAACCTGCAACTGGTGAAGCCGGAGGCCACCGACGCCGAGATGCTCGACGTGCTGCGCCGCGCTTCGGCGGGCGCGCTGCTGGCGCGGTCGGACCAGGGGCTCGACACGCGCCTGGGCGAGGGCGGGCTGCGGGTCTCCGGCGGCGAGCGGCAGCGCCTCGCCATCGCCCGCGCGCTGCTGCGCGCGCCCCGGCTGTTCATCTTCGACGAGGCCACCTCGTCGCTGGACTCGCTCACTGAGGGCGAGATCACCGGCGCCCTGCGCGAGATCTCGCGCAGCCGGCAGCACATGGTGATCCTGATCGCGCACCGGCTGAGCACCATCGCCCATGCCGACACCATCTACGTGCTGGACCGGGGCCGCGTCGTCGAGACCGGCCGCCACAACGAGCTGATCGACGCCGGCGGCCTCTACGCGGCCATGTGGCGCCAGCAGGCGATGGAGCATCGGGCGCGGACCGGTCGGCTGGAGCCGATGTGACGCGCGGCCGCCCGTTTTGGGGTTGATGATTTCAACTCCAGATGCTACAATGAGTTCACTGCGACCTGAGGTGTCCGGAAAATCACGCTCTGGCTCATGCGAAACCCGTCGCGGTCTGCTCTCGATCCACCACACGCCAGCCGTCGTCGCCGGCACGACAAGTTCCTCAATTCTGTGCATCGCGTGGCCTCCGCCAGGAGCGGTTTGGACGTCGTAGAAAACCATTTTTTGGAGAACCGATCATGAATCCCCTCCCGCAACGTCGGCGGCCCCGCGTCAAGCGGCGCATCGCCATGATTTCCACCCATGGCTACGTGTCAGCCGAGCCGCCCCTCGGCGCTCCCGACACCGGCGGGCAGGTGGTGTATGTGCTGGAACTGTCCCGCAAGCTGGCTCAGCTCAGCTACCAGGTGGACATCTGGACCCGCCGCTTCGAGGAGCAGCCCGCCGAGGAATCCGCCGGACCGGGCGTGCGCATCCTGCGCGTCCCGTGCGGCGGGCCGAACTTCATCCCCAAGGAGTACCTGCACGAGCACATCCCGGAGTGGGCCGAACGGGCCCTGCGCTGGATTTCCCGGGACCGGCTGAACTACCAGTTCATCAACAGCCACTACTGGGACGCCGGCCTGGCCGGCCAGTACATCGCCGACGCCGTGGGGGCCATGCACCTGTTCACCCCCCATTCCCTTGGCTCCTGGAAGAAACAGCAGATGCAGCAGGACCATCCCGAGGAGGAGGCGGCATTCGAGGCCACCTACAATTTCCGGCAGCGCATCGCGAGCGAAAGCCGGATTTTCAAGGACTGCGACCTGGTGGTGGCCACCTCGCCGCCCCAGTTGGACATCATCCGTAAGGATTACGGCACAGCAGCAGACAAGATCCAGGTGATCCCGCCCGGCTACGACGACAATCGCTTTTTCCCGCTCAGCGACTCGTCCCGTGACCTGTTGCGCGACCAGCTCGGCTACACCGGTCACCGGGTCATCGCCTCCGTGGGGCGGCTGGCCCGCAACAAGGGATTCGACCTGCTGCTGGACGCCTTCCGGGTGGTCGCCCCGCGCGTACCCGATGCCATCCTGGTGCTGGCCGTGGGAACTGAGTCGCCGAACCTGGAAGGCGACCCGCTGCTTGCGGAACTCAGGGAACAGGCCGACCGCTCCGGCCTGGCGGACCGGATCCGGTTCCGTGGCTCCCTGCCCGACGAGGAGATGGCCGATTTCTACCGTGCGGCTGACGTGTTCGTGCTGCCCAGCCGATACGAACCCTTCGGCATGACCGCCATCGAGGCCATGGCGTGCGGCACCCCCACTGTCATCACGGTGCACGGCGGCCTGATCCGGACCATGTCCTACGGCGTCCACGCGCTCTGCGCCGATCCGTTCGACCCGGAGGACCTCGGCATCACCATGGTCAAGACGCTGCGCTACCGCCACCTGGCCGGGCGGCTGGCCCAGGAGGGTGCCCACCGAGTGCGCAGCTACTTCACCTGGACCGGGATCGCCCAGCAACTGATCCGCACCGTGGAGGATCGCGAATCGCCCGCCATAATAGTCCACGAAGGCTAGGGCCGTTCCATGCGCACCGCCACGATCAAGCTGTTTGCGTCCGATCTGGACGGCACCCTGTTGGGTGATCCGCCCGCCACCCATTTCTTCCGCATGCAATGGGAGGCGCTCGATTCCGGCCGGCGTCCCCTGCTCTGCTACAACACGGGCCGGCTTTTGGATGACACCGCAGCCGTCTGCCGGCAGGAGGGGCTGCCGGAGGCCGATTTCATCATCGCCGGCGTCGGCACGGGCATCTTCGACCGCCGCCAGGGCCGCCTCATCAAGGAGTTTTCAGAAATCCTGGAAGAGGGATGGAACCTGGCCCGGGTGGACGGGATCATCCGCCAGGTGGACCTGCCCATCACCCGCCAGCCCAACCATTTTCAGAACCGGTTCAAATCCAGCTGGTTTTTGGAAAACGCCGAGCCCCAGCAACTGGCCCTGGTCGAAAAGCGGCTGACCAAAGCCGGGCTGGACGTGGTGGTGGTGTATTCCAGTTCCCTCCACCTGGACATTCTGCCCCGTTGGGCGAACAAGGGCAATGCCCTGCGCTGGCTGATCCGCCACTTGAAGATCCGAGCCGATCATGTCCTGGTGGCCGGTGACAGCGGCAACGACCTGGCCATGTTCCTCATCGATCAGGTCAAGGGGATCGTGGTGGGCAACGCCCAGCCGGAACTGTACCAGGCCACCAAGCACCGGCCCTTTTACCACGCGGCGGCGCCCTGCGCCCGGGGCGTGGTGGAGGGATTGAGCCATTACCAGGTGTTCCCCGCCGGTGCGAAACTACCGGAGACCGAGACCGACGCGGGCCAGGTTCCCTTTCTGCCCGATCACGGCCGGACAGAACGACCGGTCAGCAACGAGGAGGCCTTCATCCGATTGGCCTACGGGCGGGCGGTGGAGGCGTTGCGCAGGAACGTGACCTCGGTTGGCTTTTCGGCGTGCTCGCTGCCCGACAACGATCCCTCGGGCACCGACATCAATTACCGGAGCGTCTGGGCCCGGGATGGTTCCATCGCCGTGTGCGGATCGCTGCCGCTCGCCGGCGACGAGTCCATCCGTCGGTGCCAGCTCGCCACCCTGGAGACCCTGCTGGGCAACCTGTCGCCCAACGGGCAGATCCCCACCAACGTGGCCATCGATTCAGGCCGGCCCGATTACTCGGGGATCGGCAGCATCTGCTCCATCGACAGCGGCCTGTGGCTTGTCATCGCCTGCTACGAGTACACCAAGGCGACCCATGACCTGGAGTTCCTGCGCCGGCACGCCGGCCGCCTGCAGCGGGCCATGGACTGGCTCAGCGCCCACGACGGCAACAACGACGCCCTTCTTGAAATCCCCGAAGCCGGTGACTGGACCGACCTGTTCGGCCGGAGCTACAACGTGCTCTATGATGAGATCCTGTGGTACCGCGCCAACATCTGTTTCGGCCGGATGCTGGAGCTGCTGGGGGAAGATGCCCGGGCCGGCGACTACTTGCGCTGGTCCCAGGTGATCAAGAAGGAAATCCTGCTTCACTTCTGGCCCAGCACCAGCCAGCCCGCTCCCGGCGAGGGGCCCAGTTTCGCCGACCAGCAGTTCGCGCTGGGCGATGCCCGCTACCTGATCGCCCAGGTCACTCCGTTCGATTACAGCTGGCGGTGCGACGTCCTGGGCAACGTGATGGCCTTCCTGTACGGAGTGCTGGATCTGGAGAAGGCGCGGCAGGCGTTCCGCTTCATGTGGGGAGTGGGCGTCAACCAGCCCTTCCCGGTGGCCAACCTCTACCCGGTGGTGACGGGCGGCGACCCGGACTGGCGCCGGTATTACACCGTCAACCTGATGAATCTGCCCCACCACTATCACAACGGCGGCGTGTGGCCGTTCATCGGCGCCCAGTGGGTCCGGTTCATCCACCGGATCGGCCTCCCCGAACTCGCTCGCCAGGAGCTGGTCCGACTGGCCGAGCTCAACCGGACCGGCATCGCCGGGGAGTGGGAATTCAACGAATGGGCCCACGGAGTGACGGGACGGCCCATGGGCAAACGTTACCAGGCCTGGTCAGCTGCGGAGTTCATCCGGACCTGCCACGAACTCCAGGTGGCCGGATCATGAACCGGGCCGCGGGCGAACGTCCGCCGACGGGACCGATCCTCTGCTTCGGCGAGATCCTCTGGGACCACCTGCCCACCGGCTGGTTCATGGGCGGGGCACCCCTGAACGTGGCCGTACACCTGCACCGTCTAGGCCGCCGGGCCTTGCCGGTGTCGGCGGTGGGCGACGACGGCCCGGGCGCCGAGGCGCTGGCCACCCTGAACCGCCTCGGCGTGGACACGCGGGCCGTGGCGATCCGGCGGGACCTGCCCACCGGCACAGTGCGCGTCTCGCTGGATGCGGACGGCAACCCCCGCTTCACCATCGCCGAACCCGCCGCCTGGGATCGGATTCCCAACCCCAGCGGTGCAGCGGCGATCGCCGCTGAGAATCCGCACGCCGTCGTCTTTGGCAGCCTGGCCCTCCGCCAGGCCCCGAACCGGCGAACGCTGGCCCGGCTACTGAAAGCAACCGCGGCCATCCGCATCTGCGACATCAACCTGCGCCCCCCCCATGATGACCGGGCCCGGGCCCTGCGGCTCGCCCGCCGGGCGGACCTGCTCAAGCTCAACCGGCAGGAGCTATTGGTGCTGTCGGGCGCCGCTGCCGGCACCCCCCTGGAAGCGGCCGTCGCGGCGCTGCAACGGCGCACCGGATGCCGTCGGATCTGCGTCACCCTGGGCGCCGACGGCGCGATCCTCCTGGATCACGGACGCTGGCACCGCTGCCGGCCCGAGCCGGTGACCGTCCGTGACACGGTGGGAGCCGGCGACGCCTTTACCGCCGTGCTCGCCGCCGCCCTGACCGCCCGGGCGACGCCCCCCTGGCCGGCGGTCCTGGCCGACGCCTGCCGGCTGGCTGCCTACGTGGCATCGCGTTCCGGCGCGACGCCGGCATACGACGCCGCCCGTCTGGGCCTGGTGCTCGGCCCTTAAGAAACCGCCACCTGATGACGGGCCACCGGCGTCACGACCGTCATCGCCACCCCCGTTCGACAGGAACCGGAACCCCTGATTTCGGGTGAGCACGCCACAAAAGTACTATAATAGGATCATCGGTTGGTTCCCACTATCAGGAGGTGCGCGATGCGTCGTTCCATCGTTTGGCGGACCGCTGCCGTGGTCGTGGCGGCCACCCTGGTGATCTGGAGCATGTCCTGCGCGAAGAATCCGGTCACGGGCAAACGGGAGCTGATGCTCGTCTCCACCGCCGACGAGATCGCCCTGGGCAAGCAGCTCGATCCCGAGATCCTGCAGACGTACGGCAAGTACAACAACCCGGAACTCGACGCCTACGTGGCCGCGCTGGGCCACAAGCTGGGCGCGCTGAGCCACCGGCCGGACCTGACCTACACCCTCCAGGTGGTGGACAGCGACGTGGTGAACGCCTTCGCGGTCCCCGGCGGGTACGTGTATCTGACCCGGGGGATGCTCTCCTACCTCAACGACGAGGCGGAGCTGGCCGGCGTCATGTCGCACGAGATCGGCCACATCGCGGCGCGCCACAGCGTGCGCCAGTACAGCCAGGCGCAACTGGCCATGCTGGGGCTGGGCGTGGGCAGCATGTTCTCCGAGACGTTCCAGAAGTACGCCGGCATCGCCCAACTGGGGCTGAGCATGCTCTTCCTGAAGTTCAGCCGCGACGACGAGCGCCAGGCGGACGCCCTGGGCGTCGAGTATGCCTCCCGGGCCGGGTTTGACGCCAACCACATGGCCAACATGTTCGTCACGCTGGAGCGGCTCAACCCGGGCTCCGACCGCAGCGGCCTGCCCGGCTGGTTCTCCACCCACCCCAACCCTCCGGACCGGATCGCGGCCATCCGGCGCGACGCCCAGGTCTGGCAGGAAAAGCTGGCAGGCGCGGCGTTCGTCACCAACCGCGACGGGTACCTCAGCCGCCTCGAGGGGCTCGTCTTCGGCGAAGACCCCCGCCAGGGCTACGTCGAGGGGCAGACTTTCTATCATCCCCAGCTCGCGTTCCAGTTCCCGGTGCCCTCGGGCTGGAAGGTGAACAACACCGCGGCCCAGGTGCAGCTCTACGCCGCGCAGCAGGACGCGGTGATCCTGTTCTCCATGGCCCCCGGCGCCTCGCCGGCGGCGGCCGCGGAGGCGTTCCGGCAGGAGAGCCAGGCGTCCATCCTTCAATCACAAGCCGCGCGGATCAACGGCTTGCTCGCACAGCAGTTGGTCTCCGACGTCGCGCTGGAGCAGGGAAACATCCGCGTCGCGTCGTCCTTCATTCAGAAGGACAAGTACGTCTACGTGTTCCACAGCTACACCGACCCGTCGCTGTTCGACCGCTACTTTTCCGTGTTCAAGCAAACCATGGCCGGCTTCAACAACCTGACGGATCCGGCGAAGCTCAACGCCAAGCCGAACAAGCTGACGCTCCGGAAAACCGCCGCGGCCGGCACCGCCCGCCAGGCGTTCCAGCGGTTGGGCGTGGCCGCGGACAAGCTCGAGGCGGCGGCGATCCTCAACGGCGTCCAGCTCGACGCCGCCCTGCCGGCCGGCACGCTGCTCAAGGTGGTGGTGAAGTAAGCGGCGCGTGAATCACCGGAGCCCGCCGGTCCGCGGCCCGGCCGGTGATCCCGACACCGGCCCGGTCAGTGAAGCGCGGTCCGGCGGCCGGCGAAGTAGGCGTCCAGGATCAGCAGGTCCGCCGCGTCCAGCGACTCGTCATCAGTGAAATCGCACGCCAGCGGGGGCAGCATTCCGGGTGGGCTGTTCCCGCCCCAACCAGGCCGGACGCCCCGACGGTTCAGGATATTCCACTCCTCCAGACTCACCACGCCGGAAAGCCGGCATAGATGACCAGGCGCTTTCCGTCGGCCGAGATGATGAACGCGTCGCCCACCATCAGGCCGTCGCCTTCCACTTCCACCCAGGCGATCTCCGCCGCCACCGGCGCCAGGTCGGCTCCCAGGTTCAGGTCCAGCAACTGGTACGCGTCGAGGTCTGCCGGGCGGGTGGCCAGCGCCACCCCCGCCGCGTCGTATGCCGTGATCTCCAGATTCAGGTGGAGGTTCTCCTGGTTCGTCAGCCGCAGCCGCACTGAACCGCCCGAGGGCGAGGCCGCCGGGAACACCAGCCGGTGCCAGGGTTCCAGCCCTCCCACCAGGCCGTCGAACAGGAATTCTCCATCCCGGGTCAGCACCAGCTCGAAACCCGTCACGCGCTGCGGGGCGTCCCAGCGGATGTACGCGGCCGCGGCATAGTCCGGGGGCGGAAACACGGCCTGCAGCTCCCGGGTCAACTGGCTGCCGGGAGGCAGTTCAAGATATTCCGTCCCCAACTGCGATCCGGCCGCATCGAAGGCGGCGGCGGCGATGGCAGCCGGCGCCTGATCCAGATTCACGAAGGTGATGCCGGTATAGTAACTACCCGAATCCGGGATCTCGTTGAAGAAGTGATCGTATGTGCCGCCGTCCGGCGGCAATTCGTCCATGGACACAGCGGGCAATCCGGCGAGGCCCGCCAGGTCGAGGTTCCAGAAGAGTTCGAATCCCACCAGGCGCCGGTCCGAAAGCACCCGGACGTTTCGGAGCCGCGTCGGATCGGCGACGTCCGGGAAAATCTCCTCAAGAAACCGGACGTACTTCCCATAGCCCGGGATGGCGACTGCCTGCTCCGACAGGATGCCGCCGTCTTCATCCCGAGCGGTCAGCCGGACCGAAGCCGGCGTCTCGTCGGTGTTCACCAAGGTCAGTCCGGTGTACCAGCCGGCCACCCCCGTTACCACGTAGGGGAAGGCCGAGTGGAAGGACGCCGCCTTCAGGAACGGCAGGTTGGCCTGGGTTTCCCCGTCGGTGGTCCCGAACGCCACGAGGCCCTTCAGGTCCGAAGCGGTGGTGGTTCTCACCCAGACGTCCTGCGCCAGCGTTTCCGCGGAGAACAACTCCGACGCGTCCTGCGCCAACTGGCACCGGGAACCCAGTTGATCCAGCGTGCGCGTTTCCAGCAAAGTGCCGTCCGCGCCAAACGCCTCCAAGACCACCGGGTGATCGTGTTCGCTCCAGTTGACCGCCGTCAGTGACGTCCACCACAAGTCGTCCATGGCCACGTGCGCCAGGTAATAGGTGTTCCGGATCGTCACGGCCGCCGCCGCGCTGTCCGTCTGGCCGCAGTCGTTTTGCAACCGGGCCCAGTAGCCGGTATCCCAGTCCACCGCCGGAGTGGCGAGGGTGGCCTCGGTCGCTCCCGGCACCGGCAGGGATGTGTCGCCGCTGGCTCCCTCGTACCACTGGATCGAGACGGGTTCCGTCCCCGAGTATTCCACCGTGAGCGCGGCGCTCGCCCACGATCCGACCGTGGTCGGGATCGGATCCAGGGTCACCGCCGGCGGCTCCGCCACCTCCAGGTCCAGCGGATCGGAACTGCTTCCCATGAACTCCCCGTCACCCGAGTAAGCGGCGGAAACGATCAGGGTCCCCGCTTCCGGGGCAGCGAGGGTGATCGACACCGCGAGATTGCCGTCCAGCGCCACCGTTCCCAGCAGCTCCGGGCCGTCCCGGAATTCGACACTCCCCGTCGGTGTCCCTTCACCAGCGGGCACGACGGACACCATGGCCGTCAAGGTCACCGTCCCGCCCGGACAGACGGGGCTCGGTGACACATGGAGCGTGGTGGCCGTCTCCGCCCGTTCCACGGCCTGGGACAGGATCTCCGAATCGCTCGACCGAAAATTCTCGTCACCGGAATATCCCGCGGTGATAGGATGCGTGCCCATCGTCAACTGCGCGGTAGCCCACGTCGCCGTACCGTTCGACAGCGGCGCACTGCCGAGAGCGACCCCGTCGTCCCGGAACGTCACCGTCCCGGTGGGCGTTCCCGCTCCCGGAGGTGTCGCCGTCACCGTCGCCGTGAACGTCACAGTCTGGCCCCGGTGCGAGGGATTCGGCGCGGCCGCCAGCACCGTGCCGGTTAGGGCCATATACACCCGGTGGAATGTGGACGGCGATACGCTGGGATTCAGCGAGGCGTTCCCCTCGAACCGGGCCGCCAGCTGGTGCGGCCCCACCGCCAGGGCCGTCGTGGTGAAGGTCGCCGTTCCGCCCGACAGTGTACCTGTTCCCAGGGTAGTCACTCCGTCAAAAAACGTCACCGTTCCCGAGGGCATTCCGCTCCCGGGCGGGATCACCGCCACGACGGCCGTGAGGTTGACCGCTTCTCCATATCTCGACGATCGGCTGGTCGTCAGGGCGGTCGTCGTGTCTGCCTTGACGACGTTCTGCCCGCCGGTCAGCGACTCCTCGCTGGGCAGGTGATTCGGGTCGGCCATGGGCCGGTAGTGCGCGGTGATCGTGTGGCCGCCCACCGCCAGGTCGGAAGTGGTCAGGACGGCCATGCCGCCCGACAGGGGCACCGCCGGACCGAGATCGGCGCCGTCCGCCCGGAAAACGACGGTGCCGGTGGGCGGACTCCCGGGGCCGGCCACCGCGGCGGTGAACGTCACCGGCTGTCCGTACCGGGACGGGTTGACGGACGACGAGACCGTCGTGGCGGTCGCGGCCCGGCGAACCGTTTGCAGGACGGCCGGGGAGGTGGAGGCCGCGTGGTTCGCGGTCCCGAGATACTCGGCCGTCAACGAATGCGTCCCCCCGGTGAGCGCGGACGTGGTGAACACCGCGGTCCCGCCGCCGGAGAGGACGACCGTTCCCAGCACCACGACGCCGTCGCGGAAGGCCACACTCCCGGCGGGCGCCGGGACGGGAGAGACCACCACCGCCGTCAGGGTCACGGCGACGCCGTAGACCGAGGGATTGGGCGCCGACGACAGGGTTGTGGCGGTGGGGGCGGGTTGAACCAAGTGGTTCAGGACGGCCGAAGCGGACGGCTGGTGGTCGGCGTTGCCGGAATAGGCGGCGCTGTAGCCGTGAATGCCGCCAGGGGGCGACGGAATAACCACAGTGGCGACACCGCCCGCCAGCGCCTGGCTCCCGAGAACCGTGGCTCCCTCGAAGAAGGTGACTGTCCCGGACGGCGTGCCCGCTCCGGAGCTGACCACGGCCGTCAGGGTCACGGCGTCGCCGAAGACCGAGGGATTGGGCGCCGACGAGAGGTTCGTCGCCGTGGCGGCCGGGTTGACCGGGTGGTTCACGGGCGGTGAAACCGATGTCTCGTAGCCGGGACTGCCGTCGTATGCGGCGGTGAGGACGTGGAGCCCGCCGGAGAGCAGACTGGTGGAGAAAGCGGCGGCTCCGGCCGACAGTGTCCCCGATCCGATCTCGACGGCGCCGTCGAGAAAACGCACCGTGCCGGGCGGCGGGCCGGCGGCGGAAGAGACCGTCACCGTCAGGGTCACCGGATCGCCGAAGACCGATGGATTCGGTTCCGAAACCAGGACGGCGGCGGTGGCGGCCGTGGCGGTATAGTCCTGGTCCGGCTGGTCCACGGCGACGTTGGCGTAGGTCCGGCTGGAGGGAGTGAAATGGTAACCGGCGAGGTCCGGGGTGACTGTCCCGGACCAGTCGTGGGGCAACACGGCGCTGTAGCCGCCGGAGGCGTCAGTGGCGATGCCGCCCGGCAGGCCGTTCATCGCCACGCCGGCGACACCGGCGCCGTTGAGCCGGACGCTCCCGGAAATGACCGGATAGGGAATCACGCCCAGGACCACGGCGCCATCGGCGGGGCCTGCCCCCGAAGCGTCCCGGATCCGGACGGTGACGGTTTCGGCATCGGGATTGTCGGGGACCGGAAGGAAGGCGACGTCGGCCAGGGCGGCGTTGACGTCCGCCACGGATCCGGTGACCGTCCACCGGCCCGCCGCGGCGTCGTAGGTTTCGCCGTGCCCGCTGCTGTCGGACAGACCGCCCAACGACGGGTCGGCCAGGATCAGGACGGCCATGACCGTATCGCAGAAGTCCGGATCGGTCACGACGATATCGTTGAGCGGCACGGTCGCGGCGCCCTGGAGATAGTCGCGGGTCTGGTTCATCTCCGTGGCCGTAGGCGCCGTGTTGAGTTTCAGGACGGCCACACCGCCCGACTGGTCCAGGCCGTCGACGATCGCCGCGTCCCCCGCGCCGTCCAGGCCCACCCGGCGGATGGCGGCGCCCCGGGTCTCGTAGTAGACCGTTTCGGCCTCCGCGTTCAGGGCCAGGCACCCCACCGCGGACTCCAGGCCGCCGAGCACGGTTGTCAGGCCGGTGCCGTCCGGATAGATCCGCTGGATCAGGCCGGTCAGCGGATCGGAGAATATGAGCATGCCGTTCCGGATGTCCAGCGCCAGGCCGAAGGGACTGCCCAGGCCCGCGATCACCTCCTGAAGGTCGTTGCCGTCAAGGTTCGCCCCGCGGATCCGGCCGTCGGGTTGGGCGAAATAGAGCCGTCCGGTGATGGAGTCGACGGCGATGCCGGCGGCATCCGTCACGGAGGGGATGAGATTCTCCGGATCGGCGCCGTCGAGGCCAGCCCGGTGCACCCCCGCGGCGTCGGTCCAGTAGAGCAGACCGGCGGCCGGATCGAGAGCCAGGGCCACCGGCGCCGACAGGCTGTCCAGCAGGGTTTCGGGATCGGTGCCGTCCAGGTTCGACCGGCGGAGAACGCCGCCGGCCGGCTCGAGCCAGTACATCTTGCCGCCGGTCCCGTCGAGGGTCACGGCGCGGGGTCCGGCCAGCCCGGCGAGCACCGCTTCCACGGAGGCGCCGTCGGCCTCGGCGCGCTGGATGGCGCCGGCACTCTCGTCCGTCCAGTAGATCTTGTCCGCAGCCGCGGGCCGGACGGTGCGGACGTTGTTGTCCCCCCGGCACTCGCAGACAGCCTGGGCGGCGTCGGCCGCGGCGGTGAAATCGGCCGCGCAGAGGCAGCAGTCGGGCAGGCTCCCCGCAGCGGGGAATACGAGGGTGATGCTCTCGCCCGCAGCCAGCGCGGCGACGGGCTGGTCGGTGAACGCCAGGCCGGCCGGGGTGGACAGGCTGACGCTGAAGGCGCCCGCCGCGCCGCTCCCCGCGTTGCGGACGGTGACGGACGCCGAACCGGACACGACGCCGCTGTCGCAACTCAGGGCGCCCAGCTCGATGTCGGTCACCTCAAGGTCCGGGAGGGACAGCGTGTGGGTCACGGGTCCGAGGGTGTCGCCGCCGCTCACGCACTCGCAGATCAGCCCCGCCGGATCCACCGCGACCGTGAAGGCGCAGGTTTCGTCGGCGCAGTCGTTCCAAGCACCGTCAACGATCGGGAACTCGGCCAGGGTGTGGGATCCCGCCGGCACATTGGTGATCTGGTCGCCGAAGGTGAGCCCGCAGTCGGCTGTCAGTCGAACCACGACCCCGGCCGCGTCTGCGCACCCGGTGTTGTCCACGCGGACGCGGATGGCGCCGGCGACCTGGTCGCCGGAACAGGCGACGAGCGCAAAATCGATGTCCGTCACCGCCAGTTCGGGGCGGTGCACGTCGAAGAGGATCCCGGCCAGGGCATTGTCGCTCTCGTCGCACCCGCAGACGGCGCCCGTCGGGTCGAGCACGACGGTGAAGCTGTAGGGCGAGGCCGCGGCGCAGGGGGTGCAGGCGGGCACCCACGCCGGCGACCAGGAGGAGCCCGGGATGTCGAGGTTCAGAGTTTCTCCGGCGGCGAGGATGTTGGCGCAGGCGAAGGTGCCGGTCCAGCCCTGCCCGTCGGCGGCCTGGATCAGGAAGCCGCCGCCGGTGCTCCCGTCGCCGGCGTTGACGATCGAGACGGCGATGCTGCCGGTGAAGGATCCGTCGGCGGCGCAGGCGGCCGCAGGCGCGACGGCGCCAACGGCCAGGTTGGGCAGCCGGAGAATGGCGGTCGGGGCGGTCGCCCAGACCGCCGAGGTGCAGTCGTAACTTTGGGTGAGGGGATCGCCGTCGGTGGCATCGCCGGCGGTGCCACACCCCCAGACAGCCCGGACGTTGTTTTCGCGCCGGGACGCATCGCAGCCGTTCCCGGCCGGGTTCAGGGTTCCCGCCAGGGTGAAGACCTGCGCGCCGCCGGAGGCGAGATCGTTGATCTCCCAGCCCCACTTGCCGGAGCCCAGGTCCGTCAGCCCGGCGGTGGAGGCGCCCGGGTCCACGGTGATCCAGGCGCCGGGCGTGTCCTCGATTCGGACCACCTGGGCGTTGCCCGCCCCCGTGTTGGTGACGGTGATGGTCCAGGCCTGCTGTCCCCCGCAGGCGATCTGCGCGGATGCCGGCGCCTGGGTGACGGTCAGCTCGGGGTTGAGCGCCGGCACTGTCTGGCTGCCGCTGAGCTGGTACTGGGTGTCGCCGCAGCAGTCGTAGAAGCGCACGGCGTATCCCAGGTCGGCCGCGAAAAAGCAATCCGATCGCAATTCGAATTTCAGCACCAGCGTGTCGCTGCCACCGGCGGCCTGCAGCACATCGACCAGGTTGTTGACCTTGTCGGCCGTGTCGAAAAAGATCAGCCGATTCCCCGAAACGGCGGGATCGGCGATGGGTGTGGTGGCGCCCGTGCCGTCGGCTCCGACATACAGTCGGGCGGTCCCGGGATTGTACGTCAGCCCGGCGGGCAGGGAGATCTCGACATCGAGGAGGAAAGCATCCGTGGTGCCGGTGTTGGCGCACGCGAAGGTCACTTCGGTGCCGCCGTTGCAGGCATCGATGGATGCGGGGGAGAGGCCGACGGCGAAATCGGTCAAGCTCGGCTGCCGGGTCTCGGTGCGTACGTAGCTCACCGGCGTCGGGTTCAGACAAAGGCCGTTATCGGGAGGATCCACGCCTGGCTGGGTTGCAGACGAGCCGTCGGCGGTTCCGCAACCCCACCAGGCCCGGACCGTGTTGTCCAGATCCGGGCTGCAGGGTGATGAATCCAATGAGGCCCGCAAGGTCAGAATCGCGGTTTCTCCGGGACCAAGATAGCTCAGTTCCCAGCTGACCCGATTCACGCCGTCAAAGGTGCCGTCGTCGGCCGTGTAGGGCGGGTCTCCCACCGAGGAGTTGAAGGTAAAGGCGGCATCCAGGGTGTCCTCGACCCAGACGATGGGAAGCGTGTAGCCGCTCTGGTTCTCCACCGCGATGGTCCACTCGATGAGTTCCCCGCAGCTTACCGGTTGGTCGGCCCGGGTTTTCGTCACCCGGAGGTCGGGCGCCCGGAACGCCACGGAGAAGGTGGACGCCGGATTGTTGATGACCTGCCCGCCGGGGTCCTCGTACGACACGGTGACCGTGACCGGCCCGCCGGTGAAGGGACAGTCCGCGGACAAGTCGTAGTCCACATCCAGGGTGTCCCCCGGGTTCAGAACCGCCAATCCCGGGATCCCGGTGGCGGTCCAGCGCAGGGGAGAGACGGTGGGATTGGGGTCGTAGGCGGCGTCGGGCCCGTTCCATGCTCCGCCGTTCACCCGCCAGCGGGTCGTGCCGGAGACGTACCGCAGGCCGGCCGGCAACGTCTCCGTGACCTGGCCGTTGTAGCAGGCGGTCTGTCCGGCGTTGCGGAGCGTGAGCGTGCCCGTGGAGCCGCCGCAGGCATCCACGGGAGTGGTCACGACGGCGGTGTCCACCAGCATGGGCGTGAGGGTCTCCACCGTGGAACTGTCCCGCACGGCCGACTGGCAGTCGACGCCGACGCAGCCCCAGGCGGCGGCCACGTCGAGGGTCAGGTTAAAGGTGTCGATCAGGACCGCGTGGAAGGAAATTTCCCGCCGCTCGCCGGGCGCCAGGGCGTCGATGGCGACGGTGGCGCCGTTGACGGCGCCCCCGGTGTGGTCCATGTCGGCGGTGACGGTGACGCCGGTCATGTCGTCGACGACAGCGGAACTGAAATCGAGCCCGGCGCCCAGGAAGTGATCCACCCACACGTTGGCGGCGGTGCCCGCGCCCCGGTTGGTGACGAAAACCTTCCACTCCACCGAAGAGGAGGCGGCCTGGTAGACCTCCGGACTCACTTCCACCAGCAGGTCGCCTCCGCGGATGGCGGCGGGGGTCAGGCCGCCACTCACGGAGCAGGTATCGTCATAAACGCCGTCGTCGTGGCAGCGGTCGTCGAAGAAGGCCGTGGCCTCCAGGCTCCCCCCGCCGGAACAGCGCTTCTGCACCTGGAACTGGAGGACGCAACTCTGCCCGGCACCGGTGAATCCGTCGCCGAAATACCAGACGAAGTCGTCCCCCACCAGGGCGGGGGTGCAGGAGATGGGCGAAACGTCGCCGGCGCAAATGGCTGCGCTTGGATTGACCACGTAATAGTTCAGGCCGGACAGCACGAGCCGGACGTCCCGGGGATTGGCGGCCATGGACGTTTGGGCCAGGGTGAGGGTCACCGTCTCCGTCCGGCACCGGTCCACGACCGTCGACAGGCCCGACAACCGGAGAGACATGGCCGGCGCCTCGACGGCGACGGCGACGGCCTCGTAGATGGTCCCGTCCACAAGGCACTGGGATCCGGTGCTCCCCTGCTGCAGGGCGGACCAGGCGTAGAATTCCGTTCCCCCGCAGGCGGCGGCGGTGGCCTCGGTGATGGTCAGCTGGTAGGTGATGACCAGCGCTTTCGCGCCCACCGCGGCGGCGGCGCAACCGGAGAAGTCGAGGGTCAGCGTCCCGCCCGGGGTCGTGTCGGTGACGAGCACGCATCCGGTGACGTCACCGCCGTCGAAAGTGACGGTCAGCGATCCGGGGACGTACTGCTGCTGATGGTCGGCCCGTTCGGTGAACACCAACTCGTTGAGGAGGGCGCCGGCCGAGCCGTCGAATGCATACATGTTGGTGTACAGGATATTCGAGCAGCGCTCCGCGGTGGCCGGCGTGGCGGTCCGGGTGACCATGACCAGTTCCTCGCACACGATCGCCGAAGACTGCGACGCCGCCGCCGTGTGCTCACAGCCGCAGCAGTCGGTGACGGAGGCTTCGACGGAGTTGGCGAACGTGGTGAAGCACCAGGTTTCGCACTCGTCCCGGAGGGGCGCTTGGAGGGTCAGCGTCGTGGCGAGGGTGGCGGGAGGGAGATAGGCCCAGGTCACCGCGCCGCCGGTGCCGCCGGCCCCGGGAACCCAGGTCCCGCCGCCGGCGTCCACGACGGTGAAGCCCGCGGGGACCGTGTCGGTGACGGTGACGGCCCCGACGCTCCCCGCGCCGCAGTTCAAGGTCCCCGAATAGTTGGATGTGACGGCGTACGTGACCGCGTCCCCGATGGAGATGACGTCGGGGGCGCCGGTGACGTCGACCGAAAGGCCGGGCGTCCCGGTTGCCGGGAGGATCTCGCTGTATTCCACCGGGGCGAAATAGGCGCCGCCGCAGTCGTCGGCGTAGCGCGGTTGCCAGATCAGCGTTCCCGCCAGGTCGGCTCCGCCGCACCAGCCGGCGTACGCCAGGGTGAACGTCACGTCGACACGGCCGCCAGCGGCGATGTCGGGCAGCTCAAAGTAACCGGCGGCGTTGTAGGGGACCGACGACGCGGCGACGGCCAGCGGGCTGAAGTCGATCCACAGCTCGACCGCTCGGGCCGTCCCGTCACCGATATTCTCCACACTCAAGGCCTGCGGGCCGCTGTCCTCGCAGTATGAGAAACCGATGTCGGGGGGCGTCAAGCTCAGGCTGGGAGAACGGGGGATCCGCTGCACCACCGCGGTGGCCGTCCCGCCGTCGACGGCGGTGTCGAAACAGTCGGTCGCCGGGTTGCAGCCCCACCGCGCGTCGGCGGAATTGTCCAGGCCGGTGCAGGCGATGACTTTCACCGTGACGTCGAGGGTGATGATGTCGCCGGGAACCATCAGCGCCAGGCCCGGCACCTGGGCCGCATCCCAGCGGGTCGTCGGCCCGGCGTTGAGGCCGGCCGGCGACGACGCCACGTACTCGAGGCCCGCCCCCAACCCGTCGGTCACCACCACGTTCCGGACCGTTCCCAGGCCGGTGTTCTCCACGGCGATGGTCCAGGTGACGTTTTGACCCACCTCCTGGGAGATGACGCTGGGGGTTTTCCGGATGCTCAGCCGGCCCGGCAACACCTGGATGGCGCGGGCCGCTCCGATCTCGGACGGCGTCCCCGCAATGTCATAGTTAAACCGGCCGCCCAGGGAACCGGAGACGGCGGCGCACGCCGTTTGAAGCTGAAAGGTGACACTCAGCGTGTCGCCATCGTCCAGGCCCACCGTCGGGCCGCAGAGCGCATCCAGGTCCCAGATCAAGGAGCCGCCGCCGACCGCAGGATCGGCGGTGCAGAACACCGGGCCGGCGTTGACCCGGATCGAGGTGCTGCCGGGCACGTACGAAAAGCCCGTCAGCAGCGAGAGATCACCGGTCGCCACCAGGCGGGTCAACGGATTTCCGGAATCGTTTTGCAGGGTGAGGGTGTAGACCTTGGCCTCGCACCGGTTGATCGATGGGTCGCCGGCGATCTCCAGGTCCTGGGCGCCCAGCCGGGCCAGGGCGATGAATACGATCCCGACCGCGAACCCGCAGCGTCCGACGCGACCGGCCGGACGCTGCCGGCGATCCGTCCGCTCTTGACCGGTGAAGAAGCTGCCGTGCCGTGTCAGGGACGATCTGAACATGTTTCACCTACCCTTCCGGCCGGAAAACATCACCCGCAAACTGCGTCCCGCCTGATTGTGGGAATGTTGGATATATTACACATAATACCTACACTCAATCAAGAAGCTAGCAGACGCCGGAAGTGCCGGGAGTCCCTGCGCGAGGGCTTCGAGAGCCTCCGCAACCGGATGGAGTCGGCAGATTGAACACAGGATGCCCCGCACCGATTATCTCCACAAACCCTGACGGGTTGAACCTCACCCGAGGACGTCACGAAAGCGGCGCGTCGCAGCGTGCCTCGGTACAGCCAGGCGCAACCGGCCCTGTCAGGGCTGTCGGTGAAGACTCCGCCAAGGCTACGGCGAGGGCCAGACCTTCGACCACCCCCTGCTCGCATTCCAGCAGTTGGGCGTGGCCGCGGACAAGCTCGAGGCGGCGGCGATCCTCAACGGCGTCCAGCTCGACGACGCCCTGCCGGCTGGTACGCTGCTCAAGGTGGTGGTGAAGTGATCGGCGCGTGAATCAACGAGGCCGGCCGGTTTGCGGCCCGGCCGGTGATCCCGACACCGGCCCGGTCAGGGAAGCGCGGTCCGGCTGCCGGCGAAGTAGGCGCCCAGGATCAGCAGGTCCTCGGCGTCCAGCGACCCGTCGCCGGTGAAATCGCACGCCAGCGGGCGCGCGCAGGGGGGCGTGCCGGAGGCGAGGCCGCCCGCCAGCGTCACCGCCAGCACCACGGCGTCGCGCACGTCGCACCCGCCGTCGCCGTTGATGTCGCCGTCCCGCGTCACCGCCGACGGAACCATGATCCGGTAGACGTGCACGCGGGGCTCCTCGGCGTAGCTTTCGGTGACGTAGAGGCGGCCCGTCGCCGGATCGTACGCGGCGCCCTCCATGTCGGCGCAGGTGCCGCCGGTCATCCCCTCGAGCGCCCAGACCGCGTAGGGACGCATCTCCCAGCAGGCCTTCGCGCCGCTCCGCACCTGGAGCAGCTCGGCGGCGTCGTACGCCCACACCTGATGGCGGTACGGCCAGGCGTGGGTGCCGTGGCTGTCGTCGCACGGGTCGTCGCACTCCACGCCGCCGCCGACGCCGTAGCAGTAGGTCCCGGTCCCCTGCCGCCCGAAGAAGAGCACGCTCCGGCTCCCCGGCGGGAAGGCGATGCCCGCCATGTGGGTGGCCAGGTTGAACAGCTCGTTGGTGGTGGTCTCCGGCGCCAGCGGGTGCGCCAGCGGGTAGAAGATCAGGGTGAAGCCGGGGATCGGGCTGGCGGCGCCCACGTCGTCGGGGTCGAACACCGTGGCGCACGGTCCGGCGCTGTTGTTGGAGATGATGGACAGGCATCCCTTGCCCGTCAGCGCCGGTCCGCCCAGCAGCGCCTGCCATTCGGCGGGGATCACCGTCATGTAGCCCCCCAGGGAGCGCGGATTGGCCTCGGCGGCCATCGGGTAAAATCCCTGGAAGTCGTCGGGGGCGGCCAGGTTCAAGGTCGAGACGCCGTGGGAGTTCACCTGGCTGGCGTCCCCGTCGTAGTAGCACGAGGCGCCCACGATGAGCCGCCCGTCGTACACCATCATGCCGTAAACGAACGAATCCGACGTGGCCAGCGTCGCCAGCGCGCCGTCGGTGACGTCGCGGAACTCCTGGAGCACGGTCGCCGTTCCGCCCAGGTCCGGCACGGACACCTGGGCCACGAACCCGGGGTACCAGTCATGCCCCTGCAGGAACAACGAGGGCGTGCCGGACGGCTCCCGGTAGAAGCAGAGTCCCTTGCCGCCGTAGCCGAACCGCGAGCCGCCGAAGTCGCCCTCCGGCAGCGCGAAGGAGCCCAGGTAGACGATGTTGGCGCTCTGCACCCGCGGCAGGTCCCGCGGATCCCCCTGGGCGGCCGCCAGGGCCAGCAAGATGCCGATCAACCCGACAGTCAGCAACGCCCGCATCACCCACCTCCCGTGACGATCCGGAATCTCTCGACTCGCGCCTGAGCACCCTATGACTGTTCCGATCTTTTGTCTCCCATTATACCCCTATACCCCGCCGGCGCCGCGGCCGGCACCGCGGATCCGAACCTCCCCGGCGCCGGAAATTGAAAAATCCCCTCGCCCACTGTTATCATCTATCTCTTCTGGTCCGCTCGTCGATGGCGGGCGACCGTTTATTCACGATCTCCGAGCCGGGCGGCGCTACCGCGCACCGCCATGCCCGCCCGGCCGACAGGGTGGCCGCCGGAAACGGGACCGCCTCCCGCAATTTGGAAAGGAGACCCCGCATGAACGCATTTTTCAACGTCCCCCAACCCCTGAACGAACCGCCGCAGAGCTACGCCCCCGGCACCCCCGAGCGGGCCGCGCTCAAGGCCGCGCTGGCCGACCTGCGCGGCCGGACCCTTGAGATTCCCCTCATCATCGGCGGCCGGGAAGTCCGCACGGGCAACTTCGGCGAATGCCGGATCCCCCACGACCACGGCCACATCCTGGCCCGCTATCACAAGGCCGGCCCCGCCGAGATCCAGCAGGCCATCCAGGCCGCCCGCGACGCCTGGGCCGGCTGGTCCCGCTCTTCGTGGCAGGAGCGGGTGGCCATCTCGCTGAAGGCCTCGGAGCTGCTCAGCAAGCACCGGCGCTACCTCGTCAACGCCGCCACCATGCTGGGCCAGAGCAAGACCGCCCACCAGGCCGAGATCGACGCCGCCTGCGAGCTCATCGACTTCCTCCGCTTCAACACCTACTTCATGCAGCAGATCTACCAGACCCAGCCGGAGAACTTCCAGGCCACCTGGAACCGCATGGAGTACCGCCCGCTGGAGGGCTTCGTCTTCGCCATCGCCCCGTTCAACTTCACCGCCATCGGCGGCAACCTGGCCGCCGCGCCGGCGGTGATGGGGAACGTCGTCCTCTGGAAACCCGCCTCCACCGGCGTCTATTCGGCCTACCAGGTGATGCGGGTGCTCATGGACGCCGGCCTGCCCGACGGCGTCATCAACTTCGTGCCGGGCGACGCCCGCGACATCGGCGATTTCACCCTGAGCCAGCCGGACCTGGCCGGTGTGCACTTCACCGGCTCCAACCCGGCCTTCAACCACATCTGGCAGGTGGTGGCCGGCCAGATCGGCCGCTACCGCTCCTACCCGCGCATCGTGGGCGAGACCGGCGGCAAGGACTTCGTGGTGGCCCATGCCTCCGCCGAGATCCAGGGGCTGGCCACCTGCCTGCTGCGGGGTGCCTTCGAGTACCAGGGGCAGAAGTGCTCGGCCACCTCGCGCGCCTACATCCCCCGCAGGATCTGGCCGGAATTGCGCGACGCGCTCTGCGCCCAGTTGGACCGGGTCAAGGTGGGGCCGGTGGAGGATTTCGCCAACTTCATGGGCGCGGTGATCGACCGCCCCGCCTTCGAGCGGATCCGCGAGTACATCCGGTTCGCCCAGGACAGCCCCGAGGCCGAGGTGATCTATGGCGGCGGCACCGACGACACCACCGGCTACTTCATCCAGCCCACGGTGGTGCTCACCACCAATCCCCATTTCAAGCTCATGGAGGAGGAGATCTTCGGGCCGGTCCTGACCGTCTTCCTGTGCGACGACGACCGGTTCCCGGAAATCCTCGACCTGTGCGACGCCACCTCGCCCTACGCGCTGACCGGGGCCGTGTTCGCCCGCGACCGCGCCGCCATCGGCCGGGCCGAGGAGCGCCTGCGCCACGCCGCCGGCAACTTCTACATCAACGACAAGACCACCGGCGCGGTGGTGGGCCACCAGCCGTTCGGCGGCGCCCGGGCCTCCGGCACCAACGACAAGGCCGGCTCCATCTACAACCTGCTGCGCTGGATCTCGGTGCGCACCATCAAGGAGTGCTTCAACACGCCGCAGGATTTCGCCTACCCGTTCCTGGCCGAGTGAGCCGCGGCAGCGGCCGCCGGCGAGCCGGGCCGGGGATTGATTATTCGACGGGCTTGGCATAGACTGTGGCTTCCCCATCGGACGGGCACGCGGATCCGATCCGCGGACCGGCCGTTTATTTTTCCGGAAGGAGTTCACCGTGGAATTCTTCACCCGTCTGGACCAGGCCCTGCAGGCGCACCCCAACGTGCATGTCAGCCCGTCGCGGCGGCTGCTCATCGAGCACGCCGTGGCCCACCGCGAGGCGATCGTCAGCCGGCACGGCGCCCTCGCCACCTGGACGCCGGTGGATTCCACGGGGCGCAGCCCCAAGGACACGGTGATCGTCCGCCGCCCCGAGATCGTGGCGGACATCGACTGGGATTCGCCGAACAACATCCCGCTGGAACCGGAAACCTTCGACATGATCCTCGCCGACGCTCTGGCGCTCATCCAACGGAAAGAGCAGCTCTACGTGCTGGACCGCGTGGTGGGCGCCGACAACGCCTACGCCCTGCCCGTGCGGACCATCTCCGACACCGCCTTGACCGTCCTGTTCAGTGAGACCGCGTTCCGGCCCGTGCCGCCGGACCTGAACCGCAGCATTTTCGCCGACAAGCCCTTCACCCTCGTCGCCCTGCCCATGGACCGGCTGGACAAGGCGCGCTACGCCGGCCGGGTGCGCACGCTGCCCGACGGCACCGCGTCGGACCTGATCGTGGCCATCGACTTCGTGAACCGGTTGGGCGTCATTGTCGGCTCGTCCTACATGGGGAGCTGCAAGAAGCTGATCTTCACGGTGATGAACTACCTGCTCCCCGGCGCCGGGATCCTGCCGCTGCACGCGTCGGCCAACGAGGGCGCCGACGGCGCCACCGCCCTGTTTTTGGGGCTCTCCGGCACGGGAAAGACCACCCTGTCGGCCGATCCCGACCGCGCCCTGCTCGGCGACGACGAGCACGGCTGGAACGACCACGGCATCGCCAACTTCGAATTCGGCTGCTACGCCAAGCTCATCAACCTGAACCCGGCCAAGGAGCCGCAGATCTACAACGCCATCATGCACGCGGCGCCGTACCTCGAGCACGGCGCCATCGTGGAAAACGCCATGATGTATCCGAGCGGCGACTTCGACTTCCACGACGCGCGGCTGACGGAGAACTCCCGCGGCTCGTATCCGCTGTCGTTCCTCCCGGGGATCAAGGAGCCGCCCGTGGGCGCGCATCCCAAGACCATCGTCTTCCTCACGGCCGACGCCAACGGCGTGCTGCCGCCGGTGGCCAAGCTGAACCAGGACCAGGCCATGCTCTGGTTCCTGATGGGCTACACGAGCAAGCTGGCCGGCACCGAGACCGGCATCACCGAGCCGGTGTCCACGTTCTCCCGGTTCTTCGGCGCGCCGTTCATGCCGCGCAACCCCGACGCCTACACCTCGCTGCTCGGCGAGAAGATGCGCCGGCACGGCACCCGCGTCTACCTGGTGAACACGGGCTGGAGCGGCGGCGCCTACGGCGTGGGCAAGCGGATGGACATCAACCTGACCCGCGCCATCATCACCGCGGTGCTCAACGGGACGCTGGACCAGGCGGCGGTCGCCACCGACCCGCTGTTCCACATCCAGATTCCCCAGTCGTGCCCCGGCGTGCCCAGCGAAGTGCTCAACCCCCGCAACACCTGGCAGGACAAGGACGCCTTCGACCAGCGCGCCCGCAAGCTGGCCGAGGAGTTCGCCAGGCACTTCGACAAGGCGTTCGGCAAGAAGAACCTGCCGGCCTCGGTGGTGGGCGCCTGCCCGGGGAAGTGACGGCATCATCGGGGGTCGGATCGCGGGATTCGATCCCACTCGTTAAGAGTTGAGGGTTGATAGTTGATGGTTGATAGTTGATGGTTGATGGTTCGTGCTCGTAATTCGTAATCGTGATCGTAATCGAGGCTAGAGGCTCGAGACTAGAGGCTCGTTCCCGTCCCCGTGCTCATGCTCGTAATCGTCATCGTGCTCGTAATCGTGATCGGGTCTCGGGGTTCGCGGTTCGGGCATTGAGGCTCGTTCCCAACCCTCAACTCTAAACTCTCGACCCTCTACATTCTTTGTGTCCTTCGTGCCTTTGTGGTGACTCGCCGGATATCGGGATACAGGGCTCAGGGCAGGCAACATTTCGGCCGCACCGCCGATAAAGCAGCAAATACGCGCGTGAGGTGACCACCATGATCAAGATCTCGGACGACGGGTTTTCGTCCCCCGCCAACGAGCCGCCGGACCCGCTTCAGAATACCGCCGCCCAGGGGGCCCGACCGCCCGAGTCCGCCTCTTCCGCGCCGCCGCTGGACCAGGCCGGACTCGCTGACGCCATCGCCCCCGCCGGGACGGGCGCGCCCGGCATCATCCAGGATATTCTCTCCGCCGCGAAATCGTCCGCCCCGTCGCCGCTTGCTACCACCCACGCCGTCGCCGGCCTGCCACCGGATTTCGCCGAAGCCCTTTCCGGCTTCCAGACCGCCCTGCCCGCCACGCTGCGGGCCACCGGCCATGAAACCGCCTTCTGGCAGGACCGCACCGCCGAGCTGCAGCAGCTCGTGGCGCTCACCGGAGGGAGCGGCCGAGAAACGGCCCTGCCCGACTCCGTGGGCGGCTTGCTTGATTCCTTCTTCGACCACCTGGGCCGGCTGCCCGATTCGGGCCTGAGCCGCGAGCTGCTGGACGGCACCCACGGCCTCCTGCGGGGCACCTTCGAATCGGTGCGGGAACACCTTCACGGGGCCGCGGGTCAGGCGGCCGCCGACTCGGCGCATTCGGAATCGGGGGGATTGTCGGACGCGATCCGGGGTGCGGAATCCCAGATGGAGCAGGCCCGCAACGAACGCCAGACGGTCGCCACCGCGGTCGAGAATTTCGACCAGAAGGCAAATCAATTGTTCAACCTGCTCTCCACGCTGATGAAAAACCTGAGCGAAATGCGGATGGGCTCGACGCGGAATTTGCTCTGAGTGCCTGCGCCCGGGGTTGGAAAGCTCGCCAACTGTTGATCGTTGATGGTTGATCGTTGATGGCTCGTGCTCGTGATTCGTAATCGTAATCGAGATTCGTAATCGTGATCGTAATCGAGGCTAGAGGCTCGAGGCTAGAGGCTCGTTTCCGCTCATTGAGAGTTGATGGCTCGTGCTCGTGATTCGTAATCGTAATCGAGATTCGTAATCGTAATTCGTAATCGTGATCGTAATCGAGGCTAGAGACTCGAGGCTCGAGGCTCGTTTCCGCTCATTGAGAGTTGATGGTTCCAGCTCGTAATCCGTAATCGTGATCGTGTTCGTAATGGAGCCGTTTGAATGTTCGAACGTTGGAATGTTCACGGATTCACAGGTTCACAGTATCGCGGATAGTTGGTCGTTGATGGTTCGAGCGCGTCATCCTGATTCGTAATCCCAACCCGGCGGAGCCGGAACCAAACAGTCGGCGTGGTGATGGATGGGCCCGTCGCCCCCCCCGTACCGTGCGCACCTGGGCCACGCACAACCTTCAGGCGTCCCTCCCGGCGACCCACGGCACGCGGCGGGTCGAACAGGATTTCAGCATGGGATTGATCATCAACCGACCATGCTCCGGCTGTGACTCGTTCATTAACGCCGCAACTCCGCTGATTCCGGCCATCCGAGCGCGGCGATTCGGGTCGGAGGCACCGTTCTGTTTCATCGCCCGGCGTGCCGACGAACCTGGATTCCGGCAACAATCCCTTGACATCGCGGTATTGCTGAATTAACCTGACTCAGACTGTTCCGGTCATTCTTGTACGCACATTGGATCAGGCGGCAGGCCTGGCTTGTTATTTTGTTATCAGGTGTGCACTGATGTCACATTGCCAGCATGCGTGGAAAATGGTGGACGTCCAGTTCGGTTTCTCGGTCTTCGAGCGTTGCTCCCATTGCCAGGAACTCCGGACCTACTTTTCCACCCAGGACACGTGGGATCAGTACAAGGAAGGAGACTGCACCTGGAGCATCGTCGAGAACGCCCAGACCATCCGCTTCAACCTCGAGTGCGCGCTCTGCCAGCGGCGTGAAAGTTTCCAAGACCTGCTGGGACTGATGTACTGCACCTCCTGCCTGCCCGATTGCGCTGTGGAGAAAATCCGCAAGCGGGCGGAGAAAAAGCGGACCTGGATCCTGGTCGCCTTTTCCAACCTGCCGGACGGGCTGCGGACCCCGATCAGCAAGAGGCGGCTGGACATACTCGGCGCGTATTTCAACCAGCGCCGCGACACCTCGCGGTCCACCGTCCGATTCATTTCCTTCGACCGGATCCCGAAGATCGCCCTGTGCCGGGGTGAGTTCATCCATGATGTCGGCATGCTCTCGCAGAAGCCGCTGGTGGAACGAAAGCCGTTGTTTTAATCGCAACCGGGACCAACATCCATCTTTGCACGGAGCTTGAACTATGACGACAAAAGAAGTGATCGACATCCTCGGGCTGAAGCCGTTGAGCCAGTTTGAGCACCGGGAGATCAGCGGCGTGTTCATCTCCGACATGCTGAGTGATGTCATGGCGGGCGCAAAATCCGGCAATCTCTGGGTGACCGTGCAAACCCACAAGAGCATCGTCCCGGCAGCCAACCTGGTGGATGTTGCGGCCGTCATCATCCCCAACGGCAAGAGTGTCCCACCGGAAACCATCGAACTGGCCAACCGTCATAACATTGCCCTCCTCGCTACTGACACGATGACTTTCGACCTGGTCGGGAAACTATACTCGCTCGGACTCGTCGCCAAGTAACGTCAGTATCTGTTCGACAACCTGCTCGTTCGCGGATCGGCCCGGCCCAGACGCTGAATGAACCGCCGTCCCCTGAGCGTGTGAATGAAGATTGATGCCATCAGACTCGCGCTGGAAGCCGCCGTGCTGGCCCGCGAGGATCTCCTCTCCACCGACATCACGGAAATCTACGCCTCGGACCTGATGAGCGACGTGCTCGCGTTCGGAAAACCGGACTCCATCCTGTTGACCGGTCTCGCCTCCCAGCAGTCGGTCATCTCCGCTCACATGGCCGAATTCCGCGGGGTTGTTCTGATCCGTGGCAAAAAGACCAAGGACGGCGCCGAGCGATTCGCCCGGGAACACAACATCGTGTTGATGTCCACCCAGTTGGACATGTACGAAAGCTGCGTCCGGATTTACACCCTGACCCATGAGTCCGGCCTGGCGGGTTTGCCCATGGAAATCCCGCCACCGTCCGAGTCCATCCTGTTGAATAACCAGTTCCTGATCGAAGGGAGCGATTTCTCGCGGGCCGGTCTGGTATCCACCGAAGTGAAATCCATCCTGAAGAAGATCGGGGTCGATCCCACGATCGTCCGGCGCGTGGCCATCTCCACCTACGAGGGTGAGATGAATGTGATCATGCACGCCAAGCGGGCCCAGGTGAGCCTGGCGGTCACCCCCAACGCCATCGAGGTGATCCTCGACGACGAGGGCAAGGGCATTCCGGACGTGACCGAGGCGATGCAGGAGGGGTACACCACGGCCACCGAAGAACAACGGGCCATGGGTTTCGGCTCGGGCATGGGTTTGCCGAACATCAAAAGAAATTCGGATGAGTTGGACCTCCAAAGTGAGGTCGGCCGGGGAACCCGGTTGCGGATGAAATTCTCCATTCGCCCACCGACAGCCTGACGCGCAGAGAGCCACTGCCATGACCCGCTATTTCCATGCCCACAGAGTCCTCCCGGCGAAATGCCGGGGACACATGGCCTGCATGCGCATCTGCCCCACTCAGGCCATCCGGGTGCGCAACGGCAAAGCGGTCATCTCGGACGAATTCTGCGTCGACTGCGGCAACTGCATCGGCATCTGTCCGGAAAACGCCATTGTTGTCGACAGTGACATGGTCAATGGACTCTCCCACTTCCGGCACAAGGTCATCGTGCCGTCCCCCGTCTTGTACGCCCAGTTCGACGCCCACATCCACCCCTACGTGATTCACCTGGCGCTAAAGGAAATCGGTTTCGACAGCGTGATCGACGTGCATACCTCCACGGTGGCCCTGGCCAAGGCGCTGGAACTGTACCTCAAGGAATACCGCGGCCGCCTGCCACTGATCGCGTCCTATTGCCCATGCGTGGTTCGGCTCATCCAGGTGAAATTTCCCGACCTGGTGGAGCTGATCGTCCCCATGGAAGTGCCGCGTGAAATCACGGCCCGGGAAATCAAAAAGGACCTGCCCGAACAGTTGGGCCTCACCGCCGAGGAGATCGGCGTGTTTTATGTGGCCACCTGTCCGGCGAAGATCGCCTCCGTTCAGCAGCCGGCTGAAAAGAATAAATCCTGGTTCGACGGCGTGGTGTCGGTGCGCGGGATCTACTCCATCATCATGCCTCACGTGATGGCCATCCACAAGGAATTCGACGTGAAGCAGGTGCCGGAGGATTTCTCGTTCAACTCGGAGTGGGTCACGTCGGGCAGCTTGACCCGGGCGGCGGAGCGGGAGAACTGGCTGGTGATTGCGGGTCTGGACCACGTCATGCAAATTTTGGACGACATCGAGAACTCCCGCTTGCGCAATGTCACCTTCATCGAGGCGTCGGCCCACATGCTGGGCTGCGTCGGCGGCACCTTCAACGTGGAAAACCCGTACATCGCCCGAGTCAATGCCCTGCGACAGGGTGAAAAGTATCAGGAGCGGATCGAGATCGACACCCACGACATCGAGCAGAAGATGCAGGCAGGATATTTCACCATCGAGTATCCGATCATGCCGCGTCCGATCCGCTACTTCGACACGGACCTGGAGACGTCCATCAAGCGGATGAAAGAGCGGGAGCGCGTCTATCAAAAACTGAAACAAATCGATTGCGGATGTTGCGGATCGCCCACCTGCATGGCCTTTGCGGAGGATTTTGTGCGGGGCGAAGTGAAGCTCACCGACTGTATCCACCTGAACCGAGTCCAACAAAGCGAGGATGACTGAATGAATCCACTCGACACCCCGGAGGCCGGCGCCGGCACCGACCCGCGGGATTACCATGACCTCTTCCAGCAGTTCAAGGGCCAGGAGGGGGAGCTGATTTCCATTCTGGTCCGGGTGCAGGAAACGTTCGGCTACATTTCCGAGGAATCGGTGCGGCGGATCTCGCAGTTTCTGCGCCTGTCCGAAAACCAGATCTTCGGGGTGGCCTCATTTTTTTCAAAGTTCCGCTTCGACGAGCCTGGCCGGAAGTCCATCAAGGTGTGCATGGGTACCGCCTGCCACGTCCACGGTGGCGGATTTCTGAGCGACACCCTCGGTTGGCAACTCGGCATCACCGTGGGACAGTCCACCAAAGACAAAGCATTCGATTTTCAGCGAGTCAACTGCCTGGGGTGCTGTGCGCTGGCCCCGGTGGTCCAAGTCAACGAGAAGATCCACGCCCGGACAATGGTCACCCAGCTGAAGGAGATCTTGCAAAACCGTGAGTAACTTCTCGACCATCCAATCTGCCGCCAGGCAACAATGGGCCCGTCTTGAGGAGAGCCCGGTCCCGGTCATCTACGTCGGTGCCGCCACCTGTGGACTTGCCGCCGGTGCCGGAAATGTGCTGCACGCCATCCGACAGACACTCCTGGAGCTCCAGGTGGAGGCTCGGGTGGTCCCCGTGGGCTGCATCGGCCCCTGCTACCTGGAGCCGCTCGTGGACGTGCGGCTGCCGAACCATCCCCGCATCACGTATGCCAACGTGGATCCGTCCCGGGTGAAACGGATTCTGGAGCGGTTGCTGTTGCACGGCGATCCGTCAGCGGACCTGGCCTTTGCTCATTTCGGCTCCAACGGCGATCCGCTCACTGCCGGGCTGCCGCGCTTTTTTGACACGCCGATGATGCGTCACCAGGTCCGGCTGGTGCTCCGTAACTGCGGCTTCATCGACCCCGAGGACATCGAGCACTATCTGGCCAATGACGGTTATGCGGGACTGAATGAGGCGCTCGGGATGACGCCAGAGGATGTCATCGGTATGGTCAAGGAGGCGGGGCTGCGCGGCCGGGGCGGGGCCGGCTTCCCCACCTGGCGGAAATGGCAGATCTGCCGCGGCGCCGCCGGAACCACCAAGTACGTGATCTGCAACTGTTCCGAGGGTGATCCGGGTGCGTTCATGAACCGGGCGCTCATCGAAGGCGATCCCCATGCCGTACTGGAAGGCCTGCTCATCGCGGCGTACGCCATCGGCGCCGGCCACGGCTACATCTACATCAACTCGGATTACCACCTGGCCATCGCCCGGTTACGCCAGGCCATCGCCCAGATGACCACTCACGGATTGCTGGGTGAGCGGGTGCTGGGAACAGATTTCAGCTTCGGCATCACCCTCAAGGAGGGCGGCGGCGCATTCGTGTGCGGTGAAGAGACCGCGCTCATCGCCTCGTGCGAAGGCCGCCGGGGCATGCCGCGCTCGCGCCCGCCCTTCCCGGCCATCGCCGGCCTCAACGGCCACCCCACCATCATCAACAACGTGGAAACATTGGGCACCCTGCCCCATATTCTTCGCAACGGCGCGGCGTGGTACCGTCAGTTCGGAGTGGAAGGCAATTATGGCACCAAGACCTTTTCCCTGGTAGGCAAGGTCCGGCGGCCGGGCCTGATCGAGGTGCCGCTGGGCATCCGGCTGCGCCAGATTGTCTTCGACATCGGGGGCGGATCCTGGAAGCGGTTCAAGGCGGTCCAGACCGGCGGGCCTTCAGGCGGCTGCCTGTCGGAGGAGTTTCTCGACCTGCCGGTGGCCTACGAGGCCATGGCCGAAGCCGGGTCCATCATGGGCTCAGGCGGCATGATCGTGGTCGACGAGGACACCTGCGCGGTGGACCTCGCCCTGTACTTCCTTCGTTTCACCCAGGCGGAATCGTGCGGCAAATGCTCCCCCTGCCGGGTGGGCACCTGGCACATGGTCCGTCTGCTGGAGGACCTGGTGGCCGGACGCGGCCAACCGGAGGACCTGGCCAAACTGCAGCACCTGGCCGAGACGGTGAAACGGGCTTCGCTGTGCGGACTGGGCCAGACCGCGCCCAATCCGGTCCTGACCACCTTGCGGCACTTCCGCACCGAGTATCTCCAGCACGCCAAAGAGCGTCACTGTGCGGCCGCCGTCTGCAAGGAACTGGTGGAGTACCGCATTGATCCTGCGCGCTGCAACGGGTGCCAGCGGTGCGTCGAGGTGTGCCCGACCCACGCCATCTCCGGGGCGCGGTCCGAAGCGCACCGGATCGACCTGGCCCTTTGCATCAAATGCAAGGCCTGCTACGAAGTGTGCCGATACGACCAATTGGCGGGCAACGCCGTCATTTTCGAGTCCAGGCGGAGTGAACAGTGAGCACCGAGCAGATTCCCATCACGTTGAGCATTGACAATCGGACGATCACGGCCGCCCGGGGCGCCACGATTCTGGAGGCGGCCCGCGCCCATGGCATCGAGATACCCACCCTGTGCTACCTCGACGGCCTGTCGGCGCACGGCGGATGCCGCATGTGCATCGTCGAGGTCGAAGGGGTGCGCACCTTTCCGACCGCCTGCACCACCCCGGTGGAGGAGGGGATGATCGTGCGCACCCGGACCGCTCAGATCGAGGCCATGCGCCGGGACATCCTGCAGCTCTTCCTGACGGAGCACACGTCCAGTTGCCTGGTCTGCGACGAGAAGTCCGAGTGCAAGGAGTTCATGCCCACCATCCGCAAGTCCGGGGTGACCACGGGCTGCCGGTATTGCCCCAAAGACACGTTGTGCGAGCTTCAGGCGGTGGCCGAATCCATGGGTATCGACCGCATCGACTACCCGATCTACTACCGCAACCTCCGGGTGGAAACGGAGGATCCCTTCTATGACCGCGACTACAACCTGTGCATCCTCTGCGGGCGGTGTGTCCGGATGTGCCAGGAGGTCCGGACCGCCAACGTGCTGGCGTACAAGAACCGCGGGCGCAACACCATCATCGGACCGGCCTTCCACCGCACCCACATGGAGGGCGGCTGCGAGTTCTGCGGCGCCTGCGTGGCGGTGTGCCCGACCGGCGCCCTGCGCGAGAAAGCACGGGCCTGGGAGGGCAAGCCCGACCGGGAGGAGACCACCACCTGCTCGTTCTGCGGCGTGGGCTGCCAGCTCCGGTTGCTGGTGAAGGACGACCGGGTCATCGGCAGCCTGCCCGCCGACGATCCCGTGGTGAACCAGGGGCAGCTTTGCGTGAAGGGGCGTTTTTGCAACACGGAGCTGGTCAACGGCTACCGGCGGTTGAAGAATCCCTATGCCCGCTACGGCTCGATACCCACGGAAATCTCCTGGGACCAGGCCACCGCGCTGATGGCCGAGAAGCTCGCCGCCTGTCCGCCGGAGGAGTTCGCCCTGCTGGCGTCCACCAACTGCTGCACCGAGGACCTGTACGTCGCCCAGAAGTTCGCCCGGGTGGTCATGCGCTCCCACCAGGTGGACACCGCGGCCCGGATCTTCTACGGTCCGGCGTTCGACCCCTACCTCCGCCTGCTGGGACGGAGCGTGCCGCTCTCGACCCTGCCTTCGGCCGAGGTCATCCTGGCGGTGGGCCTGGACTCCCGCTTCGGGCGCTCGGTGGTCGGGGTGGCCCTGCGGCGGGCGCTCAAGCAGGGGACCCGCCTCATCACCGTGAATCCGCATCGCCACAGCTACAGCCTGCTCGCCCAGATCTGGCTGCAGCCACCGTCGGGCGGAGAGGCCGGCCTGCTCCGCAACCTGCTGGACCAAGTCCATCCGGCGCCCGCGGAACCGGTCGGCGTGACCGTCGACTGCCGGGGCGACGATCTCAGGGAGGCCGCCCGACTGCTGCGGGAATCCAAACACACGGTGATCCTGGTCGGCTCCGAATTCATGCAGTGCGACGGGGCGGCGGAAACCATCGCGCTCCTGGCCGAACTGGCCGACGCCACCGGAGCCCGGTTCATGCCCCTGCCGGCGCAAAACAACCTGGTCGGTTCGCTGATGGCCGGCGCCTACCCGGAGGTTCTCCCGGGCGGCGTGCCGCTGGACGACGACGCGCACCGCCGGCTCGCGGAACAGATCTGGGGGGTGCCCCTGGCGCCCGCGGCAGGGAGTTGGAACGCCTGGCGGCTCTGGGCCGGGCAGCGGAGCCGGGTGTTGTACCTGCTGGGCGAGCTGCCCCCCGCGCCGCAAGTCCCGGCCGATTTCCTGGTATTCCAGAACATCTACCCACCGGAACCGTACTGCACCGCGGACCTGGTGCTGCCGGCGGCGGCGGCCACCGAATCCGACGGAACCTTCATCAACGGTGAGGGCCGGGTGCAGATGGTCCGGCGGGCCGTCCCACCTCCCGGCAATGCTTTGCCGGATTGGGAGATTCTCTGCCGCATTGCCCGTCGGATGGGCGCCGTCGGCTTTGAATTCAGGAACGTGGAAGAGATCCGCGCGGAGATGGGCCGGTTCATCGACGCGTATCAACGGGAGGCCGGCCTGGCCCGTCGTGATCCCGCCCCGTTCCAGTGGCACGGCCGGATGGCGGACACCGGCAGAAGCGGTGAGGCGGGGATAGCGGCCGTGACTGCCGAACGGGGAACGTACCTGTTGACGGTTTCCGCTGTGGAGCATTCTCATCGCGGGTTCCCCCTGTCCGTCTGGGTGGAGGGATCCCGGATGCTCCTGACGGAAGGGATGCTCGAGATCAATCCCGACGACGCCGTTGCCGCGGGCATCGCCCAGGGCGACCCGGTGACGGTGGTTTGCGGCGACTCGGAAATGACCTGGCCCGCCAAGCTTCACCGCGATCAGCCGCCGGGAACCCTGCACGCCTCGCTGCGCGAGTGCGCCTGCATCCACCCCAACCCCCAGGCCGTGAGCATAAGGAAGGCCCATGTATAAAGTCATCGCCAGCCGCATGATCGTTCCCAACGTGCACGTCCTGACGGTGGAGGCGCCCGACGTCGTGCGGGACATGCAGCCCGGCCAGTTCGTCATCATCCGAGCCGAGGAGGAGGGCGAGCGGATCCCGCTGTCCGTGTCGGACTGGGACGCGGACCGGGGCACCGTGACCCTGGTCTTCCTGAACATCGGCAGCACGACCCACCGCCTGGCCCGGCTGGAGGAGGGCTCCGGCATCCCGACCGTCGTCGGTCCGTTGGGTAACGCGGCCGAAATCGGAGAATTCGGCACCGTGCTGTGTCTGGCCGGTTGCTACGGCATCGGCAGCATGTTCCCCATCACCCGGGCGCTCAAGGCGCGAGGCAACCGCATCATCACAGTGCTGGAAGCGCGCAGCTCTTATCTTTTTTACTGGGAGGAACGGTTCCGGCAACTCTCCGACAAGCTGGTGCACATCACCCGCGACGGCACCAGGGGCTACAAGGGCCATGTGGGCCGGCTGCCCGAAGTGATCAAGGCGTTGGATGAGCCCGTGCACCGCGTCATCGTGAACGGATGCACCTTCCTGCTCAAACGCGGTTCTGACGCCACGCGGCCGCTGGGCATCCCCACCATGGTCAGCCTCAACCCGATCATGATCGACGGGACCGGAATGTGCGGCGTCTGCCGGGTCAGCGTCGGCGGCGTCACCCGGTTTGCGTGCGTGCACGGGCCCGATTTCGACGGTCACCAGGTGGACTGGGCCGAACTGCTGCAACGCCGCAAGACCTACATGGCGGAGGAGGTGGTGCCGCTGCGCACCAGCCGGTGCGAGGAACACTCGCTCCACGCGGAGGAGACGCGCTGATGGCCGAGAAGAAAAAATTGGATCTGGAACGTCGCGAGATTCCCAAGCAGCCGCCCGAGGTACGACGGCACAACTTTTTCGAGGTGGCTCTCGGCTACACCGAGGAGCTGGCCGTCGCCGAAGCCCGCCGGTGCATCCAGTGCAAAAAGCCGCAGTGCGTGCCCAGCTGTCCGGTGGAGATCGACATTCCCGGTTTCATCGGCCATATCGCCAAGGGGAATTTCAAGGAGGGTGTCCGCGTTCTCAAGAGCAAAAACTGCCTGCCGGCGGTCTGTGGCCGCGTCTGCCCGCAGGAGGAGCAGTGTGAAAAGACCTGCGCCCTGAAAAAGCTCGGCGGGACGGTCGCCATCGGCCGTCTGGAGCGCTTCCTGGCCGACTGGGAGGCCGCCCAGGGGACGCCGGAAATGCCGGCGATTCAGGGACCCACCGGCAAGAAGGTCGCGGTGGTCGGGGGCGGACCGGCCGGCCTGACCGTGGCCGGCGACCTGATTCAGCTCGGCTACGCGGTGACCATCTACGAAGCACTGCATCGGATGGGCGGCGTGCTGGTGTACGGCATCCCGGAATTCCGTTTGCCCAAGGCCATCGTCAACCGGGAGGTCCAGTACCTGCAGCGGTTGGGCGTGAAGCTGGTGACGGATTTTGTCGTGGGCAAGACCCGGACCATCGACAGCCTGCTCGAGGAGTACGACGCCATTTTCGTCGGCTCCGGCGCCGGGCTGCCGTGGTTCATGGAGATCCCGGGCGAGAACCTCAACGGCATTTACTCGGCCAACGAGTATCTCACCCGTCTCAACCTGATGAAGGGGTACCGCTTCCCCGAGTACCACACCCCGATCAAGGTCCACAAGCGGGTGGCGGTGGTGGGAGGCGGCAACGTCGCCATGGACTGCGCGCGCAGCGCGCTGCGTCTGGGGGCGGAGAGCCGGATCGTCTACCGTCGTTCACGGGAGGAGCTGCCGGCGCGCCTGGAGGAGGTCGAGAACGCCGAAGAGGAAGGCGTGGTCTTCGAGTTCTTGACGCTGCCCATTCGCTACGAGGGCGACGCAAACGGTTGGGTGCGGCGGGCCGTCTGCCAGCGCATGATGCTGGGCGAGCCCGATGCGTCCGGCCGGCGCTCGCCGATCCCCATCGAGGGGGATGAGATCGCCTTCGAGGTGGACGCCGTGGTGTGCGCCATCGGCAACAGTCCCAATCCGCTGATCGGGTCCACCACGCCGGGTCTGACCCTGGGCAAGAAAGGCAATATCATGGCCGACGAGATCACGGGGAGTACATCGCGGGCGAAGATCTGGGCGGGCGGCGACGTCGTCACCGGGGCGGCCACCGTGATCCTGGCGATGGGCGCCGGCCGCAAGGCGGCTCGGTCGATGCACGAGTACCTCTGCGGTTCGTAATCGTGATCGGGGTTCGCGGTTCGGGGTTCGGGATTCGTCCCAGTCCCGGATGTTCGTGCTCGTAATCGTCATCGTAATCGTAATTCGTAATCGTGATCGAAATTCGTAATCGTCATCGTATTCGAGGCTAGAGACTCGAGGCTCGTTCCCATCCCGGATGTTCGTGCTCGTAATTCGTAATCGTGATCGAAATTCGTAATCGTGATCGTAATCGAGGCTAGAGACTCGAGGCTGGAGGCTCGTTCCCGTCCCCGTCCTTCGTGCTCGTAATTCGTAATCGTAATCGAGATTCGTAATCGTGATCGTTATCGAGGCTAGAGACTCGAGGCTCGTTCCCATTTCGGATGTTCGTGCTCGTGATCGGAACAGTTTGAAGGTTTGCAGGTTTCCCGATCCCAACATTCCAACCTTCCAACGTTCATCAAACCTTCATCAAACGTCTTCTTGATCTCTCGCTCGCACTCCAAATAGCCAATTAGATATACGCAATCACCAATAGCCAATAATCCGCAATGCCCAATGACAAATGATCAATGAAATACGATCACCGAAATCCCCCGCACCCACCTCAATTCCCTCAAAAAATTTCTCCCCCCGTGAACTATTCCCCCCTTCCTTGGATCTATCTCTGTGGCGGAGTCAGCACATCCGGCCGGACGAGTCCGCGGTAACGGATTCCGGCGCGCGGAGAGCGGCAAGCCCTGTGTGCGCCGCGGCGGCCGGCCCGTCGCCTGCTATAATGAGAATGGATGGTCCATGGATCATCCCCGGTGGTGATACCTGCCTGGCCGGCGGTCTGCGGATTGAACGATCTGTGTGTGGGGGCATGCCATGAAAACGCATCGTGACCGTTTCGGATTGCGGCTGATCCTGTTGGGTGGCCTCGTGGCCGCGGCGTGGAGCGCGTGGCTGCCGGCCGTCGAGACCCAGCCGCCGCCGCCCGCCGACGCCGTCGCCGCGCAGCCCGGCAGCGAGGCCCCGCGGCCGTGGACCCCGGAGGAGATGGAGAGCCTCGTCGCGCCCATCGCCCTCTATCCCGATCCCCTGCTGGCCCAGGCCCTGGCGGCGTCCACCTATCCGCTGGAGCTGGTCGAGGCCAAACAGTGGCTCGAACGGCATCCGGAGCTGAAGGGCAAGGAGCTCACCGAGGCGGCGGCGAAACAGAACTGGGATCCCAGTGTCCAGGCCATGGTGACTTTTCCCGACGTCCTCAACCGCCTCACCGAAAACATCGGGTGGACCACCGACCTCGGCAACGCCTTCCTGGCCCAGCAGGCCGACGTCATGGACGCCGTGCAGCGCCTGCGCCTGGAGGCGAAGGCCGCCGGCAAGCTGCGGTCCACGCGGGAGCAGGAGGTGACGGCGAAGGTCATCGAGGAACGGACCGTCGTGGAGATCGTGCCCGCCGACCCGGAGGTGATCTACGTCCCGATCTACAGCCCGCGGGTCATCTGGGGCGCCCCGGTCTATTATGATTACCCGTCACTCTGGTATCCGTCGGCCGCCGACTACTGGATCAGCTTCGGCCTCGGCGTCACCATGAGCTGGTACTACCCCGGCTGGAACTACTGGTATGCCGGCGGCTGGCCGTGGGGCTGGGGCTGGTCGTGGAGTTGGGGCTGGCCGTGGGGCTGGAACTGGGGGTGGGGCTGGGGCTGGAACTCGGGGTGGGGCTGGTCTGGCTGGGGCTGGGGATGCGGCTGGGGCCGGCATCACGGCGTGTATTACAACGGCCATTTCTGCGACCACTACGGCTATCACCATAACCACCACGGCCATCACGGCCACCACGACGGCGGCCACCACAGCGGCCAGTGGCAGCACGATTCCTACCATCGCGGCGGCGTGCCGTACCGGACCAATGACGTGGCCCGGCGGTATGGTGCCGACTCCGTTCGGACCGCCAGCGCCCGGCGCAGCGCCGGCGGCGATTACGCCTCGCGGAGCCGCACCGGCATCGCCCGCGGCGAGCCCGGCCAGTCGGCGAGCCGCAGCGCGAGCGCCTACCGGAGCGCCGGCGCCGGCCGGAGCGTCACGTCCCGAAACGACGGCTGGGGGAGTGTCCCGACGAACCGTTCGGGCAACCGAGCCACGGCCGTGAACCGGTCGTTCAGCCGGGATGCGACGACCGGCGCGTATCGCAACACGGTCACGGGGCGCACCCGATCGGCGGAGGGCACGTCCACCTACTCCAGCCGTGCCTCCGGCTCCGTCACGCCGTCGTCCGGCAGCCGCGCCGCCAGCAACGCCTCGTTCGCCCGCGACCGCTCCGCCGGCGACACCGGCAGCCGCGCGTACAGCACCCGGTCGTACGGGAGTAGCAGCTCCGCCAGCAGCCGCGCGTACAGCAGCCGATCGTACGGGAGCAGCAACGCCGCCGGCAGCCGCGCGTACAGCAGCCGATCGTACGGGAGCAGCAATGCCGCCGGCAGCCCCGCCTACTCAGGCAGTCGCTCGTACGGCACCCGCACCTATTCCGCGGGCGGCGCAGCGCGTGACCGCTCCTACTCGAACAGCCCGTCGTACGGCAACCGGTCGTTCTCGTCCGGCAGTTCGTCCGGCGGCCGCGCCTACTCGGGCGGCGGCTATTCGGGCAGCCGCTCGTACGGTAACCGGTCGTACAGCGCGCCTTCGGGCGGACGTTCCTACAGCGGCGGTTCCCGCAGCTATTCGAGTGGCGGTTCCCGCAGCTATTCGGGTGGCGGTTCCCGCAGCTACTCGGGCGGCGGTTCCCGCAGCTACTCGGGCGGCGGTTCCCGCAGCTACTCGGGCGGCGGCTCCCGCAGCTACTCGGGCGGCGGTTCCCGCGGCGGTTCTTCCGGCGGTGGTTCCCGGAGCTCCTCGGGCGGCGGCTCCCGCGGCGGCCGGCGATAGACTTCACGGCTCAGGCGTCGCACCTGCGGGCACCCGGGCGTGACGCCTGAGTGAACACTCAGAGCGGCCGGCTATCAGCCGGCGCGCCGACCCGCCGTCTGGAGTGCACAGACACGTCTGTGCTCTGGTTTCCCGCGGAGCGGGCACCGAGGTCTTGCAGTACGCGCCGGCCCGCACGCCGCGGTTTTGCCCTGCGCGTCCCGCGCCATCCGGAGCGGCGTCGTGCCGACGCGTTCCAAACCGTCGTGCCGACGCACACCGAACCGTCGCGACGTCCGGTCGAAATTCGGTGGCATTTGCCGCCGGCGTTTGCTAGAATTTTTTTGTCGCATCGACAACTGCCGGCAAATCGCCTGGGAACGGCCATCTTCCCGGGCGGTTTTAACATTGACAGGCGGGTTTCTTCATGCCGACGGACGTCATGCTGGTTCTTCTCGTGCTGGCCCTGACCATGGTCCTGTTCATCCTGGAAGTGGTTCGGGTGGACCTGGTCGCCATCCTCGTCATGCTGCTGCTGGCCTGGCTGCAACTGGTGCCGCCGCAGGAGATCTTCTCGGGTTTCGCCAGCAACGCGGTCATGGCCATGATCGGCGTCATGATCCTGGGGTACGGACTGGAGCGCTCGGGGGCCATGAACCGCGTGACGCAGTGGATCACCCGGATCGCCGGCGCCAGCGAAAAACGATTGCTGGCCGTCGTCGCCGCGGCGGTGGGGCTGATGTCCGCGTTCATGCAGAACGTCGGGGCGGTGATCCTGTTCTTCCCCTCCATCCTCCTGATCTCCCGGAACAACCGGATCCACCCCTCCCGACTGCTGATGCCCATCGGGTTCGCGGCGATCCTGGGCGGAACGCTGAGCATGGTGGGATCGGGACCCCTGATCATCCTCAACGACCTGCTGAAGCAGGGCGGCCAGGACCGGTTCGGCCTCTTCAGCGTCACCCCGTTGGGGCTGATGCTGCTGGCGGCCGGCCTGGTCTATTTCCTGCTCGCCGGTTCCCGGGTCCTGCCCGCGCGCAGCCAGGAACCGCTTCCGCCGGGGGCTCAGCAGAAGCTCATCGAGACCTGGCACCTCCCCTCGTCGGTGCATTACTGCCGCATTCCCGACACCAGCCCCCTGATCGGCCAGACCCGGGAGGAGGTGCGGTTTCGCGAGGGCTACGGGCTGAACCTGCTCGCCCTGCAAGAGGCGGACGACCTGCTCCACGCCCCCTGGCGGTACACAAGGTTCGTGGCGGGTCACGTTCTGATTCTGCTGGGCGAACGCGAGCGCGTGGACCGCCTGGCGGCGGCCTACGGGTTGCAGCACCCCGCGCCCGTGAAGCCTGCGGCGGAGCTGGCCTTCACTCGCGGGTCCGGGTTCGCCGAGGTGATCATCCCGCCCCATTCCAGCCTCGCGGGCCGCACGATCCGGGAGATCGCCCTGCGGAAAACGTTCGGCGTGGAGCCCCTCATGCTGATCCGGGGCGAACGCGAAGAGCGCGGCGATTTCTCCGACATGGTCCTGCAGGCCGGCGACGACCTCATCGTGCACGGCCCCTGGCTGAAGTTGCGCCTCCTGGGCGACGAGGGTCGGGGCGTGCTGGTCTCACCCGTGGAGGCGGAACCGGCTGCGCCCGTCCGGCCGCGGCTGGCCCTGATCTGCTTCCTGGGGGCGATCGCCCTGGCCCTGACCGGGGTTCAGTTGTCGCTGGCCCTGATCACCGGGGCCCTGATCATGATCCTGGGCCGGGTGATCACCATCGACGAAGCCTACCGCGCGGTGGAGTGGCGCACGGTCTTCCTGCTGGCCGGCCTGATCCCCTTGGGCCTGGCCATGGACCGCACGGGCACGGCAGCGTTCCTGGCCGATCACCTGATGCTCTGGCTGAAGGGCGGCCATCCCCTGGTGCTGCTGACGGCGGTGGCGGTGCTCGCGACCCTGTTCACGTTGTTCATGTCCAACGTCGCCGCCACCGTGCTCCTGGTGCCCCTGGTGATGACTCTGGGGAAATTGACCGGCGTGGACGGGCGGGCCCTGGCCCTGCTGGTGGCCGTGTGCGCCTCGAATTCCTTCCTGCTGCCCACCCATCAGGTGAACGCGCTGCTCATGTCGCCGGGCGGCTACCGCAACCTCGATTACCTGAAGGCCGGCGGGCCCATGACCGTCCTCTTCATCGTCATTGCCGTCGCGGGAATATACTGCCTATACCTTTAAGGAGAGTCGCATGATCGTACAACAGTTTTTCGTCAAGGGGATTTCCCACAGCTCCTATCTGTTGGGGGGATCCACGACCTGCGCCATCGTCGATCCGCAACGCCACATCCAGGAATACCTCGATGCGGCGGACGATCTCGGCATGACCATCACCCACATCCTCGAAACCCACCTGCACGCCGATTTCATCTCCGGTCATCTCGACTTGGCGGCGGCCACCGGCGCGCGCATCTACGCCCCCCGTTCGGGCGACTGCCGGTTCGACCACGAGGCGGTGGGCGAGGGCGACACCATCGCCATCGAGGACATGCTCATCCGCGTCCTCGAGGTGCCCGGCCACACGCCGGAGCACCTGGCGTACGTGGTGACGGATGCCTCGCGCGGCCCGGAACCCGTGGCCGTGTTCTGCGGCGACGCGCTGTTCGTCGGCGACGTGGGCCGGCCCGACCTGTTTCCCGACATCGCCCGAGACCTGGCAGCGAAGCTCTACACCAGCCTGCACGACCAGCTGCTCCGGCTGCCCGATTTCTGCGAGGTCTACCCGGCCCACGGGGCCGGCTCTCTCTGCGGGCGGATGATGGGAGCCAAGCGGACCAGCACCATCGGGTACGAGCGCCGGTACAACCGGGCGCTGCAACTGAAGGACCGGGAGGCGTTCATCCGCTCCCTGACCGAGAACATGCCGCCGGCGCCGGACCATTTCAGCCGCTGCAGCGACATCAACCGCGTGGGGCCCGCGGTCGTGGCCGACCTGCCGCCCCTGGCGCCGCTGGAGCCCGCGGCGTTCGACGAGCGACGGCGCGCGCCGGCGACGATCGTGCTGGACGTCCGCGGCTACGACGCCTTCGCCGGGCACTTCGTCCCCGGTTCCGTTCACAACGACCTCAACGGCAACTTCGCCACGTTCGCCGGCTGGATCCTGCCCCCCGACCGGGACATCCTGCTGGTCGCCGAGAATGACCGCCAGCTCCGGCTGGCCGTCGCCGGCCTGCAGAAGGTGGGGCTCGACCGGGTCGTGGGTTATCTGGACGGCGGAATGGTCGCCTGGGTGAAGTCGGGGCGGACCACGGAACACGTGGGCCTGCTCTCCGCCGAGGAGCTGTATCTGCGGATCACGGGCGGGGAGCACGTGACGTTGATCGACGTCCGCTCCGCCGGTGAATACGGGAGCTACCACATCAGCGGCTCCCTGCACATCCCCGCGCCCGACCTGCGCACCCGCCACGCGGAACTGGACCCGACCCTGCCCGCGATCGTGTTGTGCAGCACGGGGAATCGGTCCAGCCTGGCCGCCAGCCTGTTGAAGCAGCGGGGATTCCCTCGCGTGGCCAACGTCGCCGGCGGCATGACGGGCTACAGCGCCGCTGGCCACGCGCCGGAATGCCCCCTCTGCTTCGTGCCGCACGGTCCCCGCATGGCGGGCCCGGACAAGTCGTGACGCCAGGTGAAGGAGGAGTCATGGAGTGGCTGGAACTGGAACGCTGGTCCCCCTACGCGGTGGGAATCGGCCTGGGGATCCTGAGCTGGCTGTCGTTCCTCCTGTCCGACCAGGCGCTGGCCTGTTCCACGGCCTTCGCCCGGTCGGCGGGCATGCTGGAGCGGCTGGTGCGGGGTCCCAAGGTGTTGGACAAACCGTACTACCGAAAATTTGTTCCCAAGGTTGAGTGGGGCTGGATGCTGGTCGGTGGCATGGTGATCGGCGCCTTCATCTCCGCGCAACTTTCGGGCACGTTCGACTGGCGATGGAACCCCGGGCTGTGGGAGCGCGCGTTCGGCGCGGCAGTCGAACCGCGGCTCCTGACGGCCTTCGGCGGGGGCATCCTCATGGGGCTGGGCGCCCGCTGGGCCGGCGGTTGCACCAGCGGTCACGGCATCAGCGGCACCATGCAACTGGCGCTCAGCAGCTGGATCGCGGCGGCCTGTTTTTTCGCCGGCGGGATCGCCGGGGCCATGCTGATCTACCGGGTCCTGGCCTGAATCCGGAGGCATCCATGCTGACCAAGTTGCACCAAAACAATCGCACCCAACTGCTGCTCGGACTGGCGTTTGGGATCGTGTTCGGTTTTCTCCTGCAGAAAGGCGGGGTCACCGACTACGACGTCATCCTGGGCCAATTGCTCCTGGCCGATTTCACCGTGGTGAAGATCATGCTCACCGCGGTGATCACGGGGATGCTGGGCCTCCACCTGATGCGGGCGTTCGGCTGGATCCGGCTGAGCCCGAAACCGGGGTCGCTGGGCACGTCCATGGTGGGCGGGCTGGTGTTCGGCGCCGGGTTCGCCACGCTGGGCTATTGCCCTGGCACCATCGCCGGGGCCATCGGCAACGGCTACCTGGACGCCCTCGCGGGCGGCCTGGCCGGCATCCTCGTCGGGGCCGCGCTCTTCGCCGCCCTGTATCCCGGGCTGAACCGAACCATCCTGCCGTGGAAGGATTTCGGCCCCATCACCCTGCCGGAACTCTTCCGGGTCAACCCCTGGGTGGTGGTTCTGCCCGTGGCCGGGCTGCTCATCCTCCTGCTGTATTGGATCGAGTCCGCGGCCGGATCCTGATGTCGCGCTGAATCCGTGCCGCACCGTCGATTCTGAACATTCGATGCCTCCGCCCTGCGCGACCCGTCACGGGTCGCCGCGGCGCCTGGCGGTTTTCGCAGGCCGCGTTGGACGACCGCGGCCAGACGGCGTGGTGCAGCGGTTGGCCCAGATTCCACCTATCTGCCCCGTACTCCCGACTGTTGCAGTCGCCGCCTGCGACTTCCGGCTCACGGGCAACGAAATCGACCGTGAATCCGAATCCAATCCTCCCGCCGCGGGATGTCTCGAGGAGCATCACTTTCTTGCTCTCGGAAACGCTCGGAACAACTCCTTGCAACCCTCCCCTTTTTTGACTACATTCACAACCAGGCGATATCAGTCAGAATGCGGATAGCCGGACCGGTCTCATCCGGCGGCGCGTCCGGCGTGAAGGCATCCCAGTGAGCCCAGGAGGAACGTCATGAGTCAGCCAGTCCGGGGAATCCGCCACCAGGTGGCGTGGACGGCCGTCGGGTCGCTGGTGGCCGGGGGCGGTCTGTTCGGCGGCGCCGTGTCCGCTCAGGAGGTCCTTCCCGCAACTCCGGAGCCGTTCAAGGGCCAGGTCGGATTGAGCGTGAAGGATTCCCGCTCCGACTTCCCGCAACCGATCCAGGCCCCGAAGGGTTCGCCCAACGTCGTCCTGGTGATCCTGGACGACGTCGGCTTCGGCGCCACGAGCACCTTCGGCGGGCCCTGCCAGACGCCCACGCTGGAGCGGCTGGCGCGGAACGGCCTCCGTTACACCCAGTTTCACACCACGGCCCTCAGCTCGCCCACCCGCGCGGCGCTGCTCACCGGCCGCAACCACCACTCGGCGCACACCGGGGTGATCATGGAGCAGGCCACGGGTTTCCCTGGCTACGACAGCCAGATGGGGAAGGACACCGCGACCGTGGCCGAAATCCTCCGGCAGAACGGCTGGAACACCGCCTGGTTCGGCAAGAACCACAACGTGCCCGACTGGCAGAACAGCCAGGCGGGTCCCTTCGACCTGTGGCCCACGGGCCTGGGTTTCGAGCACTTCTTCGGCTTCGTCGGCGCCGAGACCAACCAGTGGCGCCCGGCGGCCTACGAAGGAACCACCCCGGTGGAACCCTACCTCGGTCGGCCGGACTACCACTTCGACGACGACATCGCCGACCGGGCGATCCGGTGGGTCCGCAACCAGAAGGCCGTGGCGCCGGACAAGCCGTTCTTCCTCTACTACGCCCCCGGCGCCACGCACTCCCCCCACCACCCCCGCCCGGAATGGGTCGCCCGGTACAAGGGCCGGTTCGACCAGGGTTACGATCGCATGCGGGAGGAAACCTTCGCCCGCCAGAAAGCGCTCGGCGTCGTCCCCGCCGACACCCGGCTGACGGCGCCGCACCCGGACGTTCCGAAATGGGACACCCTCAGCGCCGAGCAGCGGCGGCTTTACGCCTACATGATGGAGCTCTACGCGGGATTCCTCTCCCAGACGGATCACAACGTCGGCCGGGTCCTGGACGCCATCGAGGCACTCGGCCAGCTCGACAACACGCTGGTCATCTACATCGCGGGGGACAACGGCGCCAGCGACGAGGGGATGTTCCAGGGGTGCCTCAACGAACTCGCCACTCTCAACGGCGTCGAGGAAGACCTCCAGGAAGTGCTCCGGCACCGGGACGACCTGGGCACGTGGAAAAGCCACAACCATTACCCCATCGGCTGGTCCCACGCCATGTGCACCCCGTTCCAGTGGGCCAAGCAGATCGCCTCGCATTTCGGCGGCACCCGCAACGGGATGGTGCTTTCATGGCCCGCCCGGATCGGGGACCGGGGCGGCATCCGGAGCCAGTGGCACCACGTGATCGACATCGTGCCAACCATCCTGGCGGCATGCGACCAGCGGGCGCCGGCCATCGTCAACGGCGTGGCCCAGAAGCCCGTGGAAGGTGTGAGCATGGCCTATACCTTCGACGACCCGAAGGCGCCGTCTACCCGCCGAACGCAGTATTTCGAGATGTTCGGCAACCGGGCCATCTACCACGACGGGTGGGTGGCCTGCACCACGCCGCACCTGGCCCCCTGGCAGGATTCCATGATGACGGCCGAGGTGGACGTGATCAGCGGCTACCGGTGGGAACTCTACAACCTCGCCGAAGACTTCAGCGAGGCAGTCGACCTGGCGGATAGGGAGCCGGCCCGGCTCGAGGAGCTCAAGCTCCTCTTTTATGCCGAAGCCGCCCGGCATAACGTGCTGCCGCTGGATGACAGCAAGATCATCCGGCTCAACCCATCCATCCGGCCCAGCCTCCGGCGGGGCCGCGACGAGTTCGTCTACGGCGGCCCCGTGACACGCATCCCGGAAGGGAGTGCGCCCAATGTGAAGAACCGGAACTTCCACATCCGCGTCGAGGTGGAGCTGTCCACGGGACGGGAGCAGGGGGTTCTGGTGACCCAGGGCGGCCTCAGCGGCGGGTATGCCCTGCTGATGACCGATGGCAAACCCTCGTTCCACTACAACAACCTGGACATCGCCCATTTCGAAATCGCCGCGCCCGACGCCCTGGCGCCGGGCCGCCACACCATCGAGTTCGACTTCACGTACGACGGCGGGGGCTTCGGCAAGGGCGGCGCCGGGTCCCTCCAGGTGGACGGCCGGCCGGCCGCCCGGGGGCGCATCGAGTCCACCATCCCCATTCGGGTCTCGCTGGACGAGACCTTCGACATCGGCGAAGATACCGGCACGCCCGTGAACCTGACCTACGACGTGCCGCACCGCTTCTCCGGACGGCTCGGCAAGGTGGTGATCAGCCTGGGTGAGGCCAAGATGCGCTTCGAGGACCTGCTGAACATTCTCCGGGAGCAGCGCACCGGGAAGCGTGCCGAATGATCCCGGAGGACAGCGGTCGTCCGGCAGGCGTCCGACCGGTGTTTGCATCGGCCCCCGGATTCAGACAATGAGCAAGCGGAATGATCGGACCTGCACGCAGCCGGGCGGCGTCCCGCAGGGCGTCCACGTGGTGGCCAAGCCCGCGGGGCCGGCCTGCAATCTCGACTGCGCGTACTGCTTCTATCTCGAGAAAAAGGTTCTCTTCGCCCCCGCCGAAACGTACCGGATGTCCGACGAGGTCCTCGCCGCCCTCATCGCCAACTATGTCCGCAGCCAGCCCACGCCGGAGGTGGAGTTCGTCTGGCAGGGCGGGGAGCCGACCCTGCTGGGCATCGACTTCTTCCGGCGCGTCGTGGAAATCCAGCAGCGTTTCGTGAAGCGGAAGCGGATCACGAACTCGCTCCAGACCAACGGGACCCTGCTCACCGATCAGTGGTGCACCTTTCTCCGAAAACACGGCTTCACGGTGGGGCTCAGCCTCGATGGCCCGCGGGAGATCCACGACCGCTACCGCCGGGACCGGGCGGGCCGCGGCACCTTCGACGCGGTGATGCGGGGGCTGGGGCTGCTGAAGCAGCACGGGGTCGCGTACAACGTCCTGGCGTGTGTGGCCCGGGAGACGGCCTGGCAGCCGCTGGCGGTCTACCGCTTCCTGCGGGACCAGGGCGTGGAGTTCATCCAGTTCACCCCGGTGGTGGAGCGTCCGGCCGACGCCGTGACCGCCGCGCAGGGGCTCCGGCTGGCGGGGTTCGCCTCGCCGGGAGCGGCCGACGGGCCGGCGGCGGTCACCCTCTGGTCCGTCCTGCCGGAGGAGTACGGCGACTTCCTGATCGCCGTGTACGAGGAGTGGGTCCGCCACGATGTGGGCGCCGTCTTCGTGATGAACTTCGAGTGGGCGCTGAACGCCTGGATCGGCAATCCGTCGCCCGTCTGCGTCCACGCGACGCAGTGCGGCCGCGCGCTGGCGGTGGAGCACAACGGCGACGTCTACGCCTGTGACCACGGGGTGTACCCGCAGCTCAAGCTCGGCAACGTCCGGGCCGACCGCCTCGCCGACCTGGCGGAACGCTCCCGCCGGTCAGGGTTCGGGGTGACGAAGGAGACCGCACTGCCGCTCCAGTGCCGGGAGTGCGAGGTCCTGGCGGCGTGCCGGGGCGGATGCCCCAAGCACCGCTTCGCCGAATCCGGCCGCGGCGAGCCCGGGCTGCACTACCTCTGCGCGGGGTACCAAAAGTTCTTCCGCCACATCCGCAAGTACCTGCGGGCCATGGCGCAGCTCCTGGAACACGGGTACCCGGCCGCCATGGTGATGCAGGCGCTGGACCAACCGCTGCTTCTCCAGGCCGCCCCGGATCCGCCCCCGGACGGTTTTTAAACGGGGCGCGCCGAAAAGGCGTCAATGATCTCCGGGTGACTCGGCGGCGACGGGCGAGCGGGCGGCTTCACCTGTTTACAGCGTTTGAGGCTCGGTTCACTTGTTTGAATCGCTTGAAGCCCGGTTCACCTGTTTGAAACACCTGAAGCTCAGTTCGCCTGTTTGAAGCGTTTGAATCTCTGCCGGCGGCGACTGTCCCGATCCCGGGCAATCGGCAGAAACATGGCGCACCCGGAGGGGCTCGAGCCCCCGACTCTTGGTTCCGAAAACTGAGCGTACGATCGGATCATCACGTTATCGAACGACCAACAACGCGATCATGCCGCCAAGGTTTTGGATTCAGCTGTTTCGGTGTTTTTCCCCGACCAGTGCTGGAAACGGTTCAACACCGCCTGAAATCAGGTTGTTTTGGGATTGAGTGTGACACCGCGAACCGCCGGTCGTCAGGTCGGCGCCGCTCGAGGCGTCCACCAGGTGACCGCCGCTGCCATAAATCTGGACCCGGTCGCCGCTGACCGTGTTGAGGATCCAGCCGGTGATGACGGCAGAGAGGCCGGCGGAGGCGGCTCCCACGGCGGTGCCTCGGGGGGCGGTCGCCGGCGGTGACCTCCGTCTCATCCCCACCGGCGTGAGACATTCGAGAACCAGAACAGCTAAGGGCCCAAATCAACGGCTGTTTTCATGTTCCATCGAAACCACGCGCGCACCCGGGAGAACCCGGATTGCCGGCCTGGGCCCGGGAATACTCCGGTTGTGAGCCCGCGTCTCGAATACGATCTGGCTGAATCTCCCCGGAACCTGTTGGCCAGCGTACGCCTGAATCTCCTCAAAACCTCATTGACTCCCCGGGAACCTGCCGATACCATCGGGGCAGGCATCGCGACAATTGAGCACGACCCGGTTTGCCGCAAACACAAGGGGAACGCCGGCCGCCGCCGAAACCATCGGCGCGGCATCGGGCGCGCACCGCGAACGTCCCCCCGGCGGCCCCGCGGCGTCGGGTCGATGGTAACGATCTGTTTCCAGAGGAAAACCGTCATGCCCCATCAGCCGATCTACTACCCTGAGGATCGCCTGCCGATCCGGAAGCTCATCCCCATGGGCATCCAGCACGTGGTGGCCATGTTCGGCGCCACGGTGCTGGCGCCGATTCTGATGGGTTTTAATCCCCAGGTGGCCGTGTTCTTCTCGGGCATCGGCACCCTGTTGTTTCTGGCCTTCACCCGGTTCAAGGTCCCCAGTTACCTCGGCTCCAGCTTCGCTTTCATCGGGCCGGTGCTGGCGGTCACGGCCGGCGCCCCGGATCGCATCTCCGAGGCGCTCTTCGGCATCGCCGGCGCCGCGGTGCTCTACGCCCTGGCGGGAGCGGCCACGATCCGCTGGGGGGCCGGCTGGATCGACCGGCTGATGCCGCCGCTGGTCACCGGGACGGTGGTCGCCATCATCGGGCTCAACCTCTCCGCGTCGTCCATTGCCAACATGGTCAACGGGACGTTCACCATCAGCACCACCGGTGACTTGAAGAACCTGGCCATCGCTCTGGTCACGTTCTTCACCGCGGCCCTGGTCTCCATCTTCCTGCGGGGTTTCGTCCGCCTGCTGCCCATCCTGATCGGCGTGGTCACCGGCTATCTCACGGCCGCCGTCCTGGGAATGCTCGACCCCAGTGCGCTGGCGGCCATCGGTTCCGCCGCCTGGATCGGCCTGCCGCAATTCCAGACGCCCAGTGTCAGCTGGCACGCCCTGCTGGTCATCGCTCCGGTGTTTGTGGTGCTGGTGGCGGAAAACAAGGGGCACATCTCCGCCATCTCCGGTTTCATGGGGCGCGATCTCAACCCGCACCTCGGCCGGGCTTTCCTGGGGGATGCCGTGGCCACGTTCGTGTCGGCCATGGGGGGCGGCACCCCGCAGACAACCTACGCCGAGAACATGGGCGTGATGGCCATCACCAAGGTGTTCGCCATCGGCAATTTCGTCGTCGCGTCCATCGTGGCCATCCTGATGGGGCTCTGCCCGAAGTTCGGGGCGGTAATCCAGTCGATCCCCAACCCCGTCCTGGGGGGAGTCACGCTGATCCTGTACGGGATGATCGTGCTGATGGGAGTCAAGATCTGGGTGGACGCGAAGGTGGATTTCGCCGACCACCGGAACCTGGTGGTGGCCGGCGCCTCCCTGATCGTGGCCTCCGGATTGGGCACCCGGGGCCTGACGGTCTACGGACTGAACCTGGCCGGCATCGCCCTGGGCACCTTGCTGGCCGTGGTGCTCTATCTGGCGTTGCACTTCAAACAGGATCCCGGGGAAGCGTCCCCGCAACCGGAACACTGATCGTGCGCCGCCGCGCCTGACGGCTCAATCCCGGCGGTCCGGCGCGGGCTGCGGGAAGGGAGTCTCCTTGGGACCCGGCAGGACGACGGAGCATTTCGCCGGCGCGCTGCCCACTTCGCGGGGCGCCCGGGCGGCCGCATCGTGGAGGGCCAGGGCCACTTTTTCCGCGGTCACGGGCATGGAAGTGATGCGCACCCCCACGGCGTTTTCCACCGCGTTGGCCACCATGGGCGCGGCGGGGATCATGGTGTGCTCCCCCACGCCGCGGGCGCCGAACGGCCCGTCGGGCTGGGGGGTCTCGACGATGATGGGAACGATCTCGCCGGGGATGTCGAGCGCTGTCGGGATCTTGTAATCCGTGAAGTTCGGGTTGAGGAGCCGGCCGGCCGGGTCGAAACGCATGTCCTCGTACAGGACCGTGGCCAGGCCCTGGACCAGCCCCCCGATCACCTGGGCGTTGACCAGGTCGGGATTGATGGCCTTGCCGGCATCCACCGCCAGGACCGCCCGGCGCACGTCCAGCTTGCCGGTCTCCCGGTCCACTTCCACCTCCACGGCGGCGGCGCCCACGGTGTAGTGGACGTTGGGGTGCCCGCCCTGGCTGGTCTCGGGGTCGCTCTTGGCCGAGGTGAACTCGGGCATGAACATGCCGCTGGCCTGCACCGGCCCGCCCTTGTAGGAGCCGTCGGCGGTCTGGATGCCCTGGATGACGAAGTCCCGCAACGGGAGGGCGAACGCCGGCGCAGTCCGGCTTCGGACCGTTTCGTCTTCGAGGTACAGGCCGTCCTTGTCCAGTCCGTGAACCCGGTGGACGGTCTCGAAGATCTGCTCGCGGGCGGCCTCCGCGGCCCGCTTGACGGCGTTGCCGCATCCCCAGGTGACGTGGGACCCCACCGTCTGCCACTCGTAGGCGTTCCGGTCGGTGTCCGGCGTCTCCACCCGGATCCTGGCCACGGGCACCGCGAGGATCTCCGCGGCGATCTGGGCCATGACCGTCAGGTAGCCCTGGCCGATCTCCATGCCGGAGACCATGATGTTCAGGCTGCCGTCCTCGTTGAACTTGAGGAACGCCGCCGAGGCCGCGTTGGGGGGCATCGCGGGAGCTTTCCAGAAGATCGAAAACCCTTTCCCCGCCGCCTTGCGCGGATCGTCCGGCACGGCCTTTTCCCCCCACCGGATCGCTTCCGCCGCCTTGTCGATCGCTTCGATCAGCCCCGACGGGTTCATCCCGGCGCCGTAGGCCAGGACGTCCCCTTCCCGGATGGCGTTCTTTCGCCGGAACGCCACGGAGTCCATGCCGATCATCCGCGCCACGCGGTCGATGTGAGATTCCAGGCCGAAGTGGAACTCGGAATAGCCGAACCCGCGGTACGGACCGCCGGGCGGCAGGTTGGTGTAGACGCACAGCGAGTCGATCCGGATGTTGGGGATGCGGTAGGGACCGGTGGCCGAAAGGCCCACGGCGTTCACCACGTTGGCGCCGTACTCCACGTAGGCGCCGGCGTCCCAGTAGAGCGCGTGATCCAGGGCGGTGATGGTCCCGTCCTTCTGCACCCCCAGCTTGACGCGGGCCTTCACGCCCTGGCGCTGGTAGGTGTTGTAGAACTCCTGCTCCCGCGTCCAGCGCACCTTGACCGGATACCCTTTCACGGCCACGGCCAGCGCCGCGCCGAGGATCTCCATGGACACGCCCGCCTTGCCGCCGAAGCCGCCGCCGACGTAGGGGGTGATGACGCGGATATCCTTGTGCGTCAGTCCCAGGGGCGCCAGCGACTCGGCGAAGAGATTGCGCTGGGTGAAAGGGGACTGCGAGGCGGACCACAGGGTGAGGCGCCCGGAGTGGTCGTACAGCCCGACGATGACGTGGGTCTCGATGGCGCAATGGGCGTAGCGGGGCACGGTGTAGGTGTCCTCCAGCACGACGTCCGCCGCGGCGAAGGCCGCGGCCGTGTCGCCGCGCCGGGTCTTCCGCCAGTGGGCGATGTTGGTCCCGCCCTGCGGGAAGAACCAGGGCACGCGGGGATAGTCGGCCAGGTCCGGGTGCAGGCGGGGCGCCGTCTCCTCCAGCGCCGCCAGCGGCTCGAACACCGCCGGCAGGTCTTCGTACTCCACCCGCACCAGGCGGGCCGCCCGGCGGGCCGTCCGGGGATCCCGCGCCACCACCGCCGCCACCTGCTCGCCGACGAAGCGGACGCGGTCCTGGGCGAAGATGTGGCGGTCCTTCATGTACAGGCCGAACCGGTAGGGAAAATCCTTGCCCGTGACCACCCGGACGACACCGGGCACCTGCTCGGCCGCCGACGTGTCGATGCGCACGATCCGGGCGTGGGCCCGGGGGCTCTCCACGATCTCGGCATGCAGCAGGTTGGGGCCGAAGTCCAGGTCGTCCACGAATTTGGCTGTGGCCGTCACCTTCTCGAGCCCGTCGATCCGCGTCACCGATTCACCCACATAGCGCATGTCCGACCTCCGTCAGAAGACCCGAATCTTGAAAATTGTCACTCACTCCGATCCGTCATTCACCGCAGAGATGCAGAGGCGCCGAGCAATCCATTATTGATTGAATTGAAAACAGGATAAATATCTCCTCTGCGTCTCCGCGCCTCCGCGGTGAATCTTGTCCCGCCGATCATTTCTTCTCCGGCTGACCGGCGGCGACGACGGCGTCCAGGATGGGCGTGTAGCCGGTGCACCGGCACAGGTGTCCGTCCAGGGCTTCCTGCACGGCCGCGCGGTCCGGGGCAGGGTTGCGCTGCAGCAGCTCCGTGGCGGCCACGACGATGCCCGGGGCGCAGTAGCCGCACTGGAAGCTGTTGTGTTCCACGAAGGACTGCTGGAGTTTCGAGAGACCCCCGTGGTTCAGGCCTTCCACCGTCACCACGCCGCGGCCGTCCGCCTCCACCGCCAGGATCAGGCAGCTCCGGACCGGCAACCCGTCCAGGAGCACGGTGCAGGCGCCGCACTCGCCGCGCTCGCACCCCACCTTCGGGCTCTTGACGCCGAGGCGCTCCCGCAGGACATCCAGCAGGATCTCCCACGGCTCCACATCCAGCGTCCGCGCTTCGCCGTTGAGCGAAAATTGAATCGTCTTCTTCATGTTTATCGCCTCAATCCGACAGTGACCACGAAATACACGAAATACACGAAAGGCATTTCAATCCTGGATTCATTGCCCAAATCGGCATCGGTATCGGGGTCGCAATCGACCATCGATTCGCGGATCGATTCCGGCCATCGATACCGATTTCGATACCGATAACGATACCGATACCGATCCCGATTTCGGTCCGGATATCCCTTTGGTGTATTTCGTGTATTTCGTGGTTCAAATTAGTCTATCTCCATAGGCGGGGCCACGGCCCGCCAGCCGGTCGTCCGCCGCCCGGAGGGCCCGCTCCAGCATGACCGCCGTCGCCAGGCGGCGGTATTCCTTCGTCGCCCGCACGTCGGTGATGGGCGCGATCTCCTCGGACAGAAGACTCCTGGCTTCATCGATCAGGGCGTCCGTGAGCGGCCGGCCCGCCAGAAGCGCCTCGAGCTTCCCGGCCCGGAAGGGCTTGGCCGCCAGGGCGCCGAACGCGACGCGCCGGACATGGCCGGGCAGCGACAGGACCGCCACCGAGGCCTGGGCGAGATCCTCCCCGCGATAGCGCCCCAGCTTGATGTAGGCGGCGCCGTGGGGTTCCGCCGGCAGGGGGATCCGGACCGCCGTGACCAGTTCGTCGGCGGCGCGCGCCGTGCGGCGCTTCTCGATGAACCAGTCGGTGACGGGGACGCGGCGCAGCCCGCCGGGACCGGCCAACTCCACCTCCGCCTCCAGGACCAGCAGGGGCGGACCGCCGTCGCAGCAGGGGACGGCCGAGCAGATGTTGCCCGCCAGCGTGGCGCGGTTGCGCAGTCCGCACGATCCCACCCGCCCCGCCGCTTCCGCCAGGACAGGAAGGAGGCGGACCACTTCGGCGTGTCGGTGGATGACGTTGAACGGCACGGCGGCGCCGATGCGCAGGCAGCCGTCGGCGCGGGTGATGGCGCACAGTTCGGAAATGGATTTGATGTCCACGACCACCGCCGGCGCGACGATCTCGTCGCGCAGCCATCCCACCAGGTCGGTCCCGCCGGCCAGGACTGCAGCGTCGGCGCCGTGCCGCGAGAGCACGGCCACCGCCTCGTCCACCGTCTCCGGCTTCACGTACTCGAAATCATGCAGGATGGGCATACTCGCTCCTCGTTACCACGAAATACACAAAATACACGAACTGGTTTCAATCATGGAGATCACTTCATGCACCGCCAATTATAATTGCTCAAAGGATGATCCGTTCGACGGTGGCTTTGGGGTAATGGCCGAAGTTGACCAGCAATCCGAGACGCAATTTGCTCGTGCGAAGATAGTTGAACACCTGGGCGCGGAGTTGGTCATTGATCTCTTTGACCGCTTTCAACTCGACGATGATCTTCCCATAACACACCAGGTCCGGCTTGAACGTCTGTCTCAGCGCTTTTTGTTTATAGATCAGGCTCAGCTCTTTCTGTGATTCGAATGGGATCTTTCGTTCCGTCAACTCCCGCTCCATGCACTCCTGGTAAACGGATTCCAGAAAACCGCAGCCCATCTCCCGATAGACCTCGAACACAGCTCCTTGGATCGCATAAACTTCATCGCGGTATAGCAGCGTGTCATATGCCCCCTCCGGCTCGTGCACTTCAAGAAAACCGCGCCACTCGTCCGGCCACGTCACGTCGGTTCCCTCCATCACACCATCCTCCGGATCACTGTGTCAATTCCGCCCGATCAACTTGCCAACCGCTGGACCCCTTTCGTGTGTTTCGTGTATTTCGTGGTTCACTGTGGTGGCAGCAGGGCGACGATGCGGCACATGGACGACTCCAGCTCAATGCCGCGCAGCGGGAAGCAGCCGATCCACACCCGCTGGTTGCTGACCCGGTCGATCTCGCCGCCCAGGTTCTCGGCGTGCACCAGTTTCTTCGGGAAGAGTTTCAGGTGCATCACCTGGTAGTAGACGTCGGGCGGGAACATCTCGTCCCACGCCTGGCCGTGGTCCTGCTTCAGCTTGGCCTCCGCCTCCAGGAAGCGGGCGGGGTGCCAGTTCCGGATGATGGTGTTCATGGGGTGATCCGCCGAGCCGCAGTCCACGCCGATCCACTTCAGCTCCATGTCCAGCGCCCACTCGTGGAATCCCGGCCCCGGACCGGGGTGTTTGACGAAGTAGCGCAGCTCGTCGGCCTCGGGCTGGTCCCAGGCGTAGCGGTGGTAACCGGTGTTGATGATCAGGATGTCGCCCTTTTGCACCGCCACTTTCCGGGTGATCATCTCGGGACTGTACAGGCTGTAGTCCGACACCTCGTCCGAGATGTCGGCCACGGCGCCCGGGCCCACCCATTCCTCCATGGGCACGTCCCCGATGGGGCGCCCGCTGGGATGGAAGTGCACCTCGCCATCCATGTGGGTGCCCACATGATTGCTGGTGGTGATGATCTGGCCGTTGGCGCCCTGCCCCATGTGGGCCCCGGCGATACGCTTGAAGTACTGGATCCCCAGGGGCATGTAGCTGGGCCAGGGCGGCGTGTGCACGCTCAGCCGCTGGGTCAGGTCCACCATCCGCACCCCGCTCATGAACTGCAAGAACTTGTCATTTTGCATGGTTCCTCCAGGATATGACCACGAAATACACGAAATACACAAAAGGGTTTCAAGGTCCAAATCGGAATCGTTTTCGGCATCAGGTTAAATGACCGAGCGCGATCGGAATCAGATTCTCGATCCCGATGCCGACCTCGATTCGGATTCCCCAAACCCTTTTGTGTATTTCGTGTATTTCGTGGTTTCATTGATTTAGTGTTTCCGCGAAGGCCTCGAACGCTCTCCGGAACGGCTCCATGGGTGCGGTCAGGACCCCCGCGCCCACCTGCCCGACGCCGGCGTCCCGGTGGGCGACGCCGGTGTCGATGAATGGGAGAATCCCCGTCGAGACCACCTTCACGGCGTCGATCCCCACCGGCGTCCCGCGGAAGTTGAGTCCGGGGATCTGCCAGGCGGTGTGCTCGGTCTCGGTGATCTCGTACATCTGCAGGGTGTACTGCGCGGCGTCGGCGGCGCTCCCCCCGACGAACTGCACGATGGCCGGGGCCGCGGCGATGGCGAATCCGCCGAGGCTGCCCGTCTCGGTGATGGCGCTGTCACCGATGTCCGGATTGGCATCGGCCTTGGAAAAGCCGGGGAAATAGAGGGCGTCGGGCACCGGGGCCGGCCCCGTGAACCATCGCCCGCCCGTGCCCGCGAGCTTCACTCCGAACTCGGTGCCGTTGCGCGCCATGACCGTCACGAGGCTGCAGCCGGGGATTCCCGCCAGGGGATCCAGCAGCGCCTTGCAGGCGGCCATGGAGAGGTTGAGGAAAAAATGGTCGTTGCCGCCGATGAACTCGAGCACCGCGGCCGCCGTGCCAGGGTCGGGGGCCGTGCGCACCACCGCCGGCGCCAGCGTCCGGTACAGGAGCGAGGTGGCCGCCCGGTTGCGGTTGTGGACCTCGTCCCCCATGTGGAGGGCCTGGGCGATGACGGCCTTGAGGTCGATCCGGCCCAGGTGCTCGACGGCCTGCCGCAGGGCGGGATAGAGCGTCTCCTCCATCCACTTCAGGCGGCGGATGACGTCCTCGCCATAGGCCCCGTAGCGGAGGACCTTGCCGAGCCCCTCGTTCTGCGTCGTGAAGGCGAGGTTGCCGAAGGTCTCGTTGCGGATGACGAACACCGGCATGGACCACGACACCACGCCGGCCATGGGCCCGACGGCGCCGTGCTCGTGGCAGGGGGCGAAAGAAACCTTGCCCGCGGCGGCCAGTCTTTCCGCGTCGGCGGGCGTGGCGGCCATCCCCTCGTAGATCAGGGCGCCCAGGACGGCGCCGCGCATGGGGCCGCACATCCGCGCCCAGTCCACCGGCGGACCGGCGTGGAGCAGAAGATCCCGCCGCATCCCGGGGATGACCTCCCCGGCCCGGCCCATCCCCACGACGAAGGGGGCCCCCGCGAGAAAACGCTTCGCCGCTTCGGCGTTGGCGGTCCGGATCGCCCCGGCGTGCGCCCGGACGCGTTCCATCAGACCGGGCGCGATCTCGGCCGGCGGACGCCACTCCACGTGGACCGCCTCCCCGCCCGCCTGCCGGATGCCGGTGGCGAAGCTCTCCAGGCCGATGTTGATCACCTTCAATCCGTCACCAAACAAGTCCTCGATAGGCATCGGTACTCCTGCTATTTACCGCAGAGGCGCTGAGACGCAGAGGAGACGCAGACGCCCTGGTTGTCAGCAGACAGATCAGTTGGATTTCTTCGCGTCTGTGCGTCTCTGCGGTGAATGATCTCCACGGACATCTTCAGACCTCGCTCATCGTTGCCGGCACGCGCAGACGGCCCCCGCCAGGAGCGACGCGGCGGCGTTGGAGGGCATGACCCGGGCCCCGGCCTCCGTCAAGGCGCGCTCCACCCGGGAGCGGTTCTGGGGATCGCGGTCGGTGCCCGTCACCGAGCAGACGACGCAAACCTTCCCGGCGGCGTCCCGAACCAGCGGCGCCAACTCCCCGGCCGGATCGGGATGGGACCCGAAGCCCAGCACCACGTCCAGCAGGATCACCGCGGTCTCGGGATCGCGGAGTTCATCGGCCATCCGCCGCTGGCGCAGGTCGTAGTCGATCATGGGGTGCGGGCGCCCGACGGTGAACGCGTCCTCGCCCAGGTCCACCAGGGTGTTCTCCCGGCTGTGGAGGGGGTCGTCCAGCGCCCGGGCGTCGCCCGCTGGCGCGTTGGACCAGAGGGCGGAGAGCTTCCCCCGAAGGATGACCTGGGCTTCGGAACAGAACGTGCCCCCGCTGAAGAGGCCGCGCAGGTACCGCCGCCCGGGGGCCAGCCCCGCCGCCAGCGGGTCCGCTTCCGCCAGGAGGGTGGCATCGCGCGCATCCAGCTCCCGGCGGACGCATCCCGCCGCTTCGGCAGCGGCGGCGGCCCCATCCCGGGCGATGCGCGCCGCCACGAGGGCGGCCTCCTCCAGGGTGGCGGCGGCGTGGGTCGAAAAGACGCCCGCCCCGTCGGGCGGCGCGCCCAGAAAAATCGAGACCACGGGCTTGGAGATCGTCCGGCAGGTCTCGGCGACGCGCTCCATCACCGACGGGTGGGGCGGCTTGGACACCAGCAGGATCACGGCGGTCGCCGGATCGCCGGCCAGCGCCTGGAGCGCCTCGACGAACATGATGCCGCCCACCGCCTCCTTCACGTCGCGCCCGCCCGTCCCCAGGGCCTGGGAGATCCCCGCCCCCGCGTTGGACACGATGACCGAGACCTCCTGCAGCCCGGTTCCCGCCGCGGCGACGATCCCCACCGCGCCCCGCTCCACGGCGTTGGCGAAACCCAGGGGGACGCCGTTGAGGATGGCCGTCCCGCAGTCGGGCCCCATGACCAGCAGCCCCCGATCGCGCGCGGCGCGCTTCAGGGCGATTTCCGATTCCAGCGTCACGTTGTCGGAAAACAGCATGACGTGCAATCCCCGGTCAAGGGCGTTCCACGCCTCGGCGGCCGCGTAGCGCCCCGCCACGGAAATCAGGGCGAGCTGGCTCCCGGGCTGCGCCCTGAGCGCCCCATCGAGGCTCCGGACGGAAAATCCCGCCGCCTGGTCGGCGGTCTTGCCTTTCCGTTCCGCCAGCAGCCGCTCGGCCGCGTCCAGGGCCCGGGCGGCCGTCTCCCCGTCGGCCGCCTTAACCGCCAGCAGGAGATCGGTTTCCCCCGCCGCCGCGAGCTCCGCGCACAGCAGCCCCGACGCCTCCAGGATGGCGAGATTTTCCCGGGTGCCCATGATCACCGCGGCATCCTGCACCCCCGCCAGGCCGGTCAGGTCCCGCCCGACCAGCATGAGGGTCACGGAATCAAAATACTCACCCGGCTTGATTTTCCCTTTGATGATCATCCTTCAGTCCTTATTCCCGTTTTCCAACGCCGTCACCAGCCCGGCCGCCAGATCCGCGCCGGACGTCGCCCCGACGGCGAACAGCCGGGCCGCGGCAATTTCCACCGCGCCGGACGAACCGTCGAGCAGGGCACGGACCACGTGCTCCAACCGCTCGAACACGCGCCCGTCCCGCGCCTCGCGCAGGAAAGTCGCCACGAACGGATTGCCGGCGGCGCGGCACTCGGCGTACACCGCATCGATGCGGGCTGCCCGAGGGATCCCCCACCAGCTTTCCCGCAAGCGCCAGCCGTGGAGCATGCCCGCGATGAAATCGTCCCCCGCGGGAGTGAGCCCCCGGCCGGCGCCGTGCAGGAGTCGGGCGCCGGCGGCCGGGTCGTCGCCCAGGAGGAGGGCCTTCCCCTCGATGAGGCGGACCATCAGTTCCCGGTCGAAAGCCGACACCATGGCTTTTCGCGGAGCTCCGTCCATCCATCGGGCCAGACTGCCGTCGGGAGCGTGCCGGCGCATGAACGCCTTCAAAGACCCGATTCCCGCCGCCAGGCGGCTCGCCTCGGGAACGCCCCAAACGGGGCGGCTGTGGTACACGTCGCCCGCCGTGAAGGAGTAGCGGCGGTCGGCTATTTCCAGCCGGCCGCCGCCCACCGTCAGCCGGGGCGTCTCGCCGCCGGGGAGCCGCTCCATCACCACCGCGTGGGGGCCGGCTCCGGTCTCGGGGGGCACCACCGAGACCAGGTCCGCCCCGTCGTAGAAATTGACGGATCGGGGAAACCGGGAGTGGAAGATCCAACTCCCCTCCCCGACCCCGTCGCCGAGGCGGATCCGCGTCATGCCGGGTAAAAGATCATGCCGTAGAAACTGTCGTAATCCGTCCGCCGGACCACCTCCACCTTGGCCTCCACCGGCATGCCCGCCATCGGGTTGGACATGTGGAGCTGGCCCATCACCCGGACGCCGTTTTCCAGTTCCACGATTCCCAACTGGAGGGTGGGAACCAGGTAATCGGCCGGCGGATTGTGCAGCCGGGTGTGCGTCAGGAGCTTGCCCCGTTTCGGCAGCGGCACCAGCTCGAAGTCGGTGTATTCGGTCCGGCCGCACTTCCGGCAACGCATCCGGTAGGGATAGTTGATATGACCGCAAGCGCCGCATTTGTAGCCGTAGATGTTTCGGTCCATGTCAGTCCTCCCGGATGAAGGTCAGGCAGACCACGTTGTTGCCGAAGCCGCCGAAGTTGCAGGTGAAGCCGACCTTGGCGTTGGCGACCTGGCGCTTTTCCGCCTCGCCGCGGAGCTGCAGCACGATCTCGTGGGCCTGCCCGACGCCCGTGGCGCCCACCGGGTGCCCCTTGGCCTTCAGGCCGCCCGAGGTGTTGATGGGAAGCCGGCCGCCCAGCCGGGTCTCGCCGCGCTCCAGGGCCAGGTGTCCCTGCCCCTTGGGGAAGAAGCCGACTTCCTCGCTCTCGACGATCTCCAGGATGGTGAAGGCGTCATGGAGTTCCGCCACGCTGACGTCGGCGGGCTGGACTCCCGCCATCTTGAACGACTGCTGGGCCGCCAGCCGCACGGCGGCGAGCTCCGTGGGATCCTCGCGCTCGTGGACCGCGTGGGTGTCGGTGGCCTGGCCCACGCCGGCCAGCCGCACCATGGGCTTGCCCAGCTTGCGGGCCGCCTCGGCCGACGCCAGAATCACGCAGGCGCCGCCGTCGGACACGGGGCAGCAGTCGAAGAAGCGCAGCGGCTCCGACACGTACGGGTTGTTGGTGGACGCCTCCGGCGAGTCGAGAATCCCCTCCAGGGTGATTTTTTCGTGCAGGTGGGCGAAGAAATTCAGGAGGGCGTGGTCGTGGTTCTTCACGGCCACCATGGCCAGATGCCGCTCGGTGACGCCGTACTTTTCCATGTAGAGCCGGGTGAACATGGCGGCCAGCGACGGCAGCGTGACGCCGTACACGTACTCGGCGATCGGGTGGGTGAGCGTGGCCACGAAATCGGTGGTTTCCAGGTTGTTGGCCTCGCGCATCCGCTCCGCCCCGATGACCATCACCACGTTGTACACGCCGGAAGCGACGGCCAGGAATCCGGTCTTCAGGGCGCTGGCGCCGGAGGCGGGGCCGTTCTCGATGGTTTCGGCGCCGGCGGGGGTGAGGCTCAGGCTGTCCACCACGGCGCTGGCCAGCCCGGTCTGGTGGTTGATGCGGCCGGCGCCCATGTTGGCCACGTAGACGTGGTCGACGGCGGCGAGGCCCGCGTCGCGCATGGCCATCATGCCGGCGTAGGCGGCGATTTCGGAGAGCGGATATTCCAGGCGGGTGAAGCTGGTGATGCCCAGCCCGACGGCATAAACTTTCCGCATGGCTATTTCCTCCCCTCCAGGATCCAGCCCTGGGACATGAGGGCCGTGCCGGTGGCGTCGTACAGCGACCGGGTGGCGGCCAGCAGGTCCGCCGGGGGCTTCGGCGGGTCGGACGGCGGCAGGATGCGCTCCATCGCCTTGTCGAGCAGCTCCTGGGGCACGGGGCGCCGGCCGACGACCAGGCTGCCGCGCGCGGCTTCAAAGAGCGGCCGCGTCAGGGACCAGGACGGGCAGCCGCCCAGCTCGTGCGGGATGTGGAACCGCTTTTCCAGGTTGTACTCGATCATCCAGCGGCGGAAGCCGATGGGGGATTCGGCCACGATCAGGACTTCCTTCTGGCCGAGGATGTCCATGTGATACTCCATCTTGGTGGCGAAGGCGTGGGCGCCCACGCGCAGGCCCCGACGCAGCGACAAGGTGTGGTAGGACATCCCGACGTTCTCGTCCACCCGGCGGCCGTTGACCACGGCGGCGATCTCGCCGTCGATCTGGGCGACGAGGACGTACTCGTCCTGCACGCGGTGGCGGAAGTAGGCGAGCAGCTCGGCATAGACGCGCGCGGCGACGATGTCGTAAAAATCCCTCTCCACGTGCATCAGGGCTTCAATGTAAGGCAGGATGGCCGGGATCTCCTCCCGGCCCACCTGGCGGACCACCAGGTGCTCGCCGCCCGCCAGGGTCATGTATTTGGGCGGGAACGGGGGCAGCGGGGTGTCCGTCGGCCGCAGAATCTTTTCCACATCGACCGGCATAATACCTCCTGAAAAACGGGACAATTGCGCTCCCTGGGATCGCTGTGAATCCGGCGGTTACCCATGGAATTTTCGAAAATTTAACTATACTCGCGGGATGCCTGCTGGATCAATGATTAATCTCACGCCGCGGCTGACGGCGCGCACCGTGACGCTGCACGGGACCACCACGTGGCACACCTTCACCTACGACGGCAGCGCCGTGCTCTTCGGGCTGGACTACGACAACTACGAAGCCAACGGCAACATCGCCGCGGTGACGCGGACGCTGCGCCTGGCCGCCTACGGGACTCCGTACACCATGGATTTCGCCTAAAGCCGGGCCGCGAAGTGGTCCGGGAGGACAGCCCGGGGTTTCAACCCCAGGTGGTGCGTCCCGATCATCACCCCGTTCCCACCCTGAAGGGGTGGGGGAAGAACGCTGGAATGTGTTGGTACCGCCGCCTCCGAGGCGTGCCTAGGACATGTTGGAACCGCCGCAGCGGGCGCGGGGAAATCCGGGGACGCGCGTTGCGCCGCAACGCATACGGGGCCGGTTGCCGAAATCCGGCGGGTCCGAGCAGTTCGTCTCCCGAGCACCGGGTTCATCTCCCCAGAACCCCGGCGAAACCACCCGCCAACACACGCTTGAATGTCGGCGCCCAAACCCGGCCGCGCCGGCGGACACGGCATGTAGCCCGGGCCGAAAGGCCCGGGTGGCGGGAAACAAAGGGCCGGGCAGAGCCGCGCAGCGGCGGCGGAGACGGGGCAGTGCCAAGGACACGAGACGAAGCCAATGACACGCGACAGAGCCAATGCCCCCGGGAGAATATGGCTGTCCCCAATTGCCTTTCGGTACAACCCTGAATTGGGGCCGAACATGGGCCCCCAATCGTCAGTTCCTTCCCCGTCGCTCCTGCGGAGCTCGGACGCACGGACCCGCGGCGGACCCGGACCTGTCGGTCCGGGCTACACCCCGCCGCCGCTCGCGCGACGGGATCGTGCGGCGGCTCGACGCCGCTTTGGATTCCGCCGTAGGCCGCGTCCGCCGGACGCGGCCCGCTGAATCGGCACGATTCATGGGATTGCATCGCTCGTTCCCTCGCCCCGGCCTCGCTCGCGGCGGCGGGATCCATGCGCCGGTTTCGGATTGGAGCACGAAAGCACATGCGATTGAGGGGCCGTTCAGCCCTCGTTTTCCCCCGCTCCTGCGGAGCTGGCCGATGTCCCGTGCTCTCGGCGCACCCGGACCTGTCGGTCCGGGCTACACTCCGCCGCCGCTCGCGCGGCGGGATGGTGCCGCGGACCGCGTTCGACGAACGCGACCTACGACGGAGACAAGATTGCATCAATCCAGCGGCGGGACGGGGGCGAATTCCGGCCGGATGTCGGCGGGAATATCCAGCAGTCCGGCCAGGGCGCGCTGGAGCTCCGGCGGGATGATCATGTAGCGCTGCACGAAGGCGTCGGCCGCGGGACGGTCCAGCGCCAGCTCCAGCCGGATCAGCTCCCGGGCCAGTTCTTCCACCGCCGCCGGCAGCCGCGCCGGATCCACCCCGTAGCGGCCGGTGGCGTCATCCAGCCAAATCGCCCCGTGGGCGCGCAGGTAGTTGAACTCGATGAGATTGCCCTGGCCGTGGGGACTGAACGTCCCAAACCGGGCGCCGCGGAGCATGTTGGCCAGGTACGCGGTCATCAGCTCGCGTCGCCCCAGGGGGACCACGCCGGCGTCCGACAGGCGCAGCAGGCCCCAGACGCCGAGCACGTCCGCCTGGGCCTCCTCGATGGGCGGACCGCTCGCGCCCAGCACCGACCACGCGGCGTCCAGGGCGTGCTGGTTGGGGCTCAGGCTGTGGCTCAACTCATGGAACAGGATGAAGTGGAAGAAAGCGTCGAAACCGACGTGCCGCAGCTCGTCGGCGGCGAGCAGGCGCTCCAGGATGGGCCGGATGTTGTGCCGGAACTTGGCCGCCATGATGTTGCGCAGCATGACCACCTTGGCGCCCCGCTCGCTCCGGATGCGTCCGTCGAGAGGCAGGTTGAAGGCGGAGGTCTGGATGCCGGCGCGGGCGTCGCCGGCGGTCTCCACCGCGTCGGCGACCACGATGGGCGCCCCCCGCTGCCACGGGGGCAGGCGGGCGCCCCGCGGCGCCGGGAGCCGGCGGTACAGCTCGGGCAGGTGCCGGGAGTACATGGCGACCTGGTCGGTGGGACCCGGCAGGCGCACCGTGACGAACGCCTCGAAGGCGGCCTTGGCGTGGAACAGCCGGTCCTCGTACACCTCGTACGGTCCCAGCGCCGGCTCGATGCGCGTGTCCGCCAGGTCCAGCCAGGCCAGCTCGCTGGCGTCGTAGGCGTCGGTGAGCAGGGCGTCGGCGCGCAGCTCCAGGAAGCGCCGGAGACTCGGATTGGCCGCCGCCGCCGCGGCCAGGCGCAGTTCGGCCGCCGCCGGCTCCAGGAGAGCGCGGAACTCCCGGCTGTACGGCACCGCCTCGAGGCCGCCGCCGCTGCGCCGGATGACGGTGGTGCGGCTCCGAAAGGCGGTGGCGTCCGCGGGATGCGCCGCGATCCACTCCTCGAACTCCGCGCGGGTCATGTCGGTGGGATAGAAGTTGGCGCCGCGCGGCTTCGCGGCATCGCCCAGAAAGGGAGTGTGCTGGTGCATCCGGTCGTAGCAGCCGTAGTTGATCTGGAAGAACTCGTACGCGTGGCGGCTGGCCGGGTCGGCCGACTGGGCCAGCCAGTCGCGTAGCCGGATGTTGTCGGGGGACACCTGGCGCCAGAAGATCTCGTCGATGTGACGGGCCGCCCGCACCAGGTGGCGGAGCACCACGCGCTCCCCGCGGTCCAGCGACGCGAGATCGGGCTGGAGTTGCACCGGCTGGTACGCGGCGAGTCGGCGGCTGACGTCGGGCAGGGGTTTCGGGGCCGCTGGCTGGGCGGCGGCGGTCCGCCGGGGCGGATCCGGCGGGGTGCCGCATCCTCCTCCGACGGCCAGGAGGAGCAGCGCCGCGGCCGGCGCAAGCCGTCGTCCCACCCACTTCGGGGCCATTCGAGTCTCTCCCTGCGTCAACCGCTTCTGCGTCCGCCGGATGCAACCAGCGCCCGCCGCGGCGCGGGCGGCGGGACAGTCTTCGGACGGCGGTTTCTAATTTTTACGCTTGTCCCCCGGGGATGTTTCGGGTAAAACGGGAACCGGGGGAACACCATGCGCCTGCGCACCATCCTGTTCTATTTTCTGATCGTCCTGCTGGTGGCGGTGACCCTGCTGGTCATCTTCCGGGACGGCGATCCGCCGCCGGCCCCCGAGCCGCCGGAGGCCACCGTCGTCCGCCCGGCCGCTCCCCCGCCGACGCGGGCGGCGGCGCCGCCGGACGACCCCGCCGACTGGGACGTCTTCGCCGACGCGCCGCTGGGCACCACCTTCCGCCGCGACCGCTACACCGATCCCACCAAGGGCGGCATCTCCGGCCACGTCCGCGACGCCCAGGGGCGGCCGGCGGCCGGGGTGATGGTGGAGATCATTGACGCCGTGGTGCTGGGCCAGCCGGCCCAGTTCTTCACCACCACCAAGGCGCACACCGACCGGAACGGCTACTACGCGTTCATGGACCTGCAGCCGCTGCGCTACTACTTTCTCTGCGGCACCGAGCGGGAGGTGCTTCCCGTCGGCGCCGGCGAGCTGCTGGTCCGGGACGTCGTCCTCCCCGGCAGCGGCAAGGTGTCGGGCGACGTGGTGGACTCCGCCGGCCGCCACATCTTCCCGGCGTTCGTCTACCTGATCAACGCGCAGGTCCGCCTCGTGACCCGCACGACGGAGACGGGCCTCTTCCAGATCGCCGGCGCCCCCCCCGGCGAGTACCAGCTCTTCGCCCGGGCCGACGGCTTCACCCCGTCGGCACGCAAGGATCTCCAATTGGCCGAGGCCGTGGACGAATCCGGCATCAGTCTGCTGCTGGAGACCGGCTGCGTGGTCAGCGGCGTGGTCCGCGACGGCGCCGGCCACGGGCTCCCCGGGATCATGGTGTCCACCGCGCCCGATCGGGAGCGGCTGGGCACCGTCAGCGCCCAGACCGACGCGGCGGGCCTGTTCGAGCTGGAGGGCGTTCCCCCCGGCCGCGTCACCCTGCAGGCCTGGACCGAGGGGACCTACACCCGCACCGGTCCCACCCTGGAAGTGGTGCCGCACCGTCCCAACACCGTCGAGATCGTGCTGGACGGCACGGCCCGCCTCGTGGTGCGGGTGACCACGTCCGACGGCTCCGACCTGCCCGAAGACCTCCACGTGACGCTGCGGCCCCGGAGCGCCCCCCGGGGCCGGGGCGCCGGCGCGGGCCTGCTCCGGGCGCAGCCGGACGCGACGGGCCGCTGCGAGCTGAACCGGCTGGAGGCCGGGCCGTACCAGGTGCAGGTGGAGACCGCCAGCCGGCTCTACCTGCCCGCGGCCGAGCGCGCGGTGGAGCTCCGCGAGGGCGCCGGCCAGGAGGTGGCCGTCCTCCTCGACCGCGCCGCCGCCATCAACGGCCTGGTCCAGGGCACCGACGGCGCGCCCGCCAAAAACTTCCGGGTGACCCTGACGCTGCGCGAGACCGGCGGCCGCGTGACGCGCCGCGCCGCCCAGTCCGACGCCGACGGCCGCTTCACCTTCGACCTCCTGTCCGCCGGCACCGCGACGCTGGAGATTCTCGCCAACGGCTTCCTGCCGGCCAAACAGGACAACCTGGCGGTGCCCGCCGGCGCCGACGTCCCCGTGACGCTCACCCTGGACCGCGGCACGCAGCTCGAGGGGCGCGTGACCGACGAGGACGGCACGCCCCGCCCCAACGTCAACGTGATCGCCCGGCCGTACGGCGACTCCTCGTTCCGCGCGGTCTCCCAGGCGGTCACCGGGCCCGACGGCCGCTATGCCATGAGCGGGCTGCGCCCCGGCACCTACGTCGTCTACGCCGTGCAGCGCGGCGCCGGCCGGTCCACTGCGTCCCAGAGCCAGACCATCACCGTCGAGCGCTCCGGCGCCCGCCTGAGTCTCGACATCACCCTGCGGCCGCTGACCCGGCCCGCGCCCCCGACCCGATGAGCCCCGCCCGCCCCATCGCCCTGTGCTACCGCTGCGAGGACCGCGACGCCGGCGACGTCTACCAGCGGATCGTCCCCAACGGGCTGCTGGCCGTTCACGGGCTGCTCCGCCGCGAGGGCTTCGACAGCCGCCTGTTCAACTTCAGCGGCCGCTCCTGGGCCGACGTGCGCGCGGCGCTGGCCGGCCTCAAGCCCATGCTGGTGGGCGTCTCCCACTTCACCTACAACCACGCCGCCAGCGTGCGGCTCTACCAGACGGTCCGCCGGGCCTGCCCCGGCGCCGTGGTGGCCGGCGGCGGGATGCAGCCCACCTTCCTGGACGAGCTGCTGCTGGCCCGCGTCCCGGAGCTGGACGTGGCGGTGCGCGGCGAGGGCGAGGGGCCGGTGCTGGAGCTGGCCCGCCGGCTGGCGGCCGGCTCGCGCGATTTCGCGGCGGTGCCGGGGCTGAGCTTCCGCGCCGAGGGCGACGTGCGCCGCACTCCCGACGCCGAACCGTGGCCCGACCTGGACGCGCTGCACGGCCCCGAGCGGTGGGACGCCCTCGACGGCGTCCGCACCGACGAGCAGCCCGGCTTCCTCGTCACCAGCCGCGGCTGCCCCGGCCGCTGCACCTTCTGCTGTACCCCCGCCTTCTGGGGGCAGCGGCTGCGCCGGCGCAGCGCCGCCGCCGTGGTGGACGAGATGGACCTGCTCCGCCGGCGCTTCGGCGTGACCTACTTCGGGATCCGCGACGACAGTTTCACCGCGGACCGGGCCCATGTTCTCGAGTTCTGCCGCCTGGTGCGGGCGCGCGGCCTGGGCGTGCTGTGGAACTGCCAGTCCCGGGTCAACCTGATGGACGAGGAGCTGGCCGTGGCCATGCGCCAGGCCGGCTGCGACCAGATCCAGTTCGGCGTGGAGTCGGCCTCGCCGCGGCTCCTCGAGCGGCTGGACAAGTCGGTCCGGCCGGAGCTCATCCCGCGCGCGCTGCGGGCGTGCCGCGCCGCCGGCGTGCGCACCTCGGCCTACTTCATCACCGGCGTGCCGGGCCAGACCGCCACCGACCTGGCCATGGACCAGGCACTGTTCCGGGAGCACGGCCTCCAGGACGGGATCGTGTCGCCGCTGTGCTACTACCCGGGCACGGCCCTGTTCGCCGAGGCCGCGGCCGCCGGGACGGTGGGTCCCGAGATCTTCCTGCAGGGGAAACCGGAGGCGCTCCACGTCCGCCGCGACGCCGCCGCCGCCCGCGACTACCGGGAGCTGGTGGCGTTCATCGAGGAGGCCCGCCCGCGCAACGCCTTCACCGAGGCGGAGCTGCGGAGCCACCTGGGCCGGACGGGCGAGTGCCTCTCGGCGCTGCTCGAGTGGGGCCGGTTCGCCGAAGGGCACGGCCGCCGCCGGCAGGCGCTGAACGCGTACATGGACATCGTCCGGCGCTGGCCCGGCTCCGCGTGGGGCTACCGTGCCGTGGCCGACATGCTCAACGGGCTGGGCCGCAAGTGGGACTACCGGGACTGGGAGGCCGCCGCCGCCCTGGCCGCCCGCGGCGAGCGGGTGCAGCAGCCGCCGCCGCCCCGCGTCTGGGACCACGGCATGGGGGATCACAGGCGGTAGCGAAGAGATAGGAGATAGGAGATAGGAGATAGGGGATAGGGGATAGGGGGGAAGAGTACGAAGATCGTATCGTGCTCGTGATTCGTAATCGTAATTCGTAATCGTGATCGTAATCGTGATCGTAATCGTAATCGAGGCTGGAGGCTCGAGGCTCGAGGCTGGAGGCTCGTTCCCGCCATGCGGACTTCGGACATCGGAAATCGGACATCGGCACAAGCGGTTCGGGGTTCGCGGTTCGGGGTTCGGGGTTCGCGGTTCGGGGTTCGGGGTTCGGGATTCGCGGTTCGGGGTTTCTCATTCATCTAACGTTTTCCGTCTTACATCTTACATCTCCCGTCTCTCTTCTCCCGTCTCCCGTCTCCCGTCTCCCGTCTCCCGTCTCCCGTCTCCCCTCTCCCGTATTACCGTTCACCGTTCACCGACTCACCCATTCACCCATTCACCCATTCACCGATTCACCGATTCACCGATTCACCGATTCACCCATTCACCAATTGAATTGCGCCCGCCCATCCCCTAGAATAGCGGTACCTTTCGCTCGAGGGTACCCCGATGGAACTGGCATCGTCGCAAAAGGAACGCCTCATCGGCATCGTCCGCGCCTGCCGCAACCGGAAGATCATGGTCCTGGGCGACATCATCCTGGACCAGTTCATCTGGGGCGACGTGGAGCGAATCTCGCCCGAGGCGCCGGTGCCCGTGGTGGTGGTCCGCCGCGAAGAGTTCCGGATCGGCGGCGCCGGCAACGTCGCCGCCAACATCAAGGCCCTGGGCGGCGACCCGCTCATGGTGGGTGTCATCAACACGGACGCATCCGGCGAGAAAATCCAGCATGAGATGGAGCGCCTGAAGCTCACCTCCGCCGGCCTGCTCATCGACCTGGGCCGCCCCACGGTGGTCAAGACGCGGATCATCGCCGCCCACCAGCAGGTCTGCCGCGTGGACCGGGAATCGCCGTCCCCCATGTCCATGGAGCTGTTCCGCAAGGCGCACCACTTCCTTCAGACCGTCCTGCCGCGCAACGAGGCGATCCTGGTGTCGGACTACGGCAAGGGGCTGGTGAACCAGCGGCTGCTCAGCAACGTGCTCCCCATGGCCCAGCAGGCGGGCAAGATCGTGGCCATCGACCCCAAGTTCCAGAACTTCAGCATCTACCGCCCCGCCACCATCCTGACGCCCAACCTGAGGGAGAGCGAGTTCGCCTCGGGCGTCCGGATCACCGACGACAAGACGCTCCGCCAGGCCGCCGACGCCATCCTGAAGAAGACCCGCGCCGAAAACCTGCTCGTCACCCGCGGCGAGGGGGGCATGACCCTGTTCCGGCCCACCGGCTACTCCCGCCACATCCCCACCGCCGCCCGCGAGGTGTTCGACGTCACCGGCGCCGGCGACACGGTGATCGGCACCCTGACCCTGGCCATGACCGCGGGCGCCAACCCCGAGGAGTCGGCCATCCTGGCCAACATCGCCGCCGGCCTCGTGGTGGCCAAACTGGGCACCGCCACGGTCACTCCCGACGAGCTGATCCAGGCCATCCGGCAGTATTGAGCCGCCTCGTGATCCTCAGCGGGGCTCGGGGCAAGAGGATCGAGGCTCGAGGCTCGTTCCCGTCCCAATCGTTCGTGATCGTGATCGTGATCGTCATCGAACGGTTTGAAGGTTTGAAGGTTTGAAGGTTTGAAGGTTCGCAGGTTCGCAACGGTTGAAGGTTGATGGTTGAGAGTTGAGAGTTGAGAGTTGAGAGTTGAGAGTTGAGAGTTGATGGTTGATGACTGATCCGTCTCCCGTCTCTCGTCTCCCCTCTCCCGTCTCTCGTCTCCCGTTTTACCGTTCACCGCTCACTGTTCACCGTTCACCATCTCCCGTCTCCCAACCCACCGATTCAACTCCTGCAATGACAAATGACAATTGATAAATGATCAATGACAAATGGTATGGCTCCGTTGTGTCCTTCGTGCCTGTGGTCAATCCCCTCGCCGTTCTGCCCGCTCGCTCTGTAACCGCTTCGCCCTCCCTCGTCTTTCCATGGACTCAAAATGATCCTTTGCGTCTTCGCGCCTTGGCGTGCCGTTTTTTCCTCCTTCCGCCGATCCTCCGTCTCCCCGGTTTCACCTCATCCTCCCTCGCCTTTCCATGGACTCAAAAAGATTCTTTGCGTCTTCGCGTCTTCGCGCGCCGTCTCCCCCTCTGCGACCTCCGTGTCCTCTGCGGTTGATCCCCACGGCCTCGATTCGCTTGGCTCTCCCACCCTTTTGCAGTAAAATCACCCTCATTTCCGGCTGCGCGAGGAGACCGCCGTGCGCCTGTTCGTCGCCGTGGAACTGCCCGATGCGCTGAAGGAGGCCGTGGAGGCCCTCCAGGCCCCGCTCCGCCGTTTCGGCGCCGCAGTGAGCTGGACCCGGCCCGCCGGGCTCCACGGCACGCTCAAGTTCCTCGGCGAGGTGGCCCCCGAGCGCCGGGCGGCGATCGAGGCGGCGCTGGCGCCTGTCGCGGCGCACGCCCCCTTTGAGCTCCGCCTGCGCCGGCTGGGCGTGTTCCCCGGCTGGTCCGGCCCCCGCGTGATCTGGCTCGGCCTGGAGCCGGCGGAGCCCCACTGCGCCGCCCTCTATCACACGGTGGAGGACGCCCTGGCGCCCGTGGGCTTCCCCCGCGAGAGCCGTCCCTTCCACCCGCACCTGACCCTGGGGCGGGTGCGGGAGCGCCGCGGCCTCGACGCGCTGGCCGCGCACCTCCACGCCGAAGCCGACGGCGTCGATCTCGGCGCCTTCACCGTGCGCGAGGCCGTCCTGTTCCAGAGCCAGCTCCGCCCCGCCGGCGCCGTCTACACCGCGCTGTGCCGATTCCCGCTCCAAGGAGAAGCCCGATGATCCTCCCCACCGTGCTGGTCCTGGCCGCCGCCTACCTTCTGGGCGCCATCCCCTTCGGCTACATCCTCGTTTGGCTGAGCCATGGGCAGGACGTCCGCGCCGTGGGCAGCGGCTCCACCGGCGCCACCAACGTGCTCCGCGCCGGCGGCAAGTGGGTGGGCATCCTCACCCTGCTGCTGGACATCGGCAAGGGCGCGCTCGCCGTGGGCCTGGCCCGCTGGGTGCTGGGCCCCGACGCCGTGGCCGCCTTCCCCGCCGCCGCCACCCTGGCCGTGGTGGGCCACGTCTTCCCGGTGTTCCTCGGCTTCAAGGGGGGGAAGGGCGCGGCCACCGGCTTCGGCGCCTACCTGGCGCTCACGCCGTACGCGGCGCTCATCACCATCTCGGTGTTCATCGTCACCATCCTGCTCACGCGCTACGTGTCCCTCGGGTCCATCCTCGGCACCGGCAGCTTCCCCTTGTGGACCTGGCTGCTGGGCTACGGCGACCCGCACATGGTGATCGTCTGGGGGACCATCCCCGGCGTGCTCCTCATCGTGGGCAAGCACCACGAGAACATCGCCCGGCTGCTGCGCGGCACGGAGCGGAAGCTGGGGCAGAAGAAAGCGGAACCCGAAAGTGCGGCTCGCGAGACTTGATCGAACGATCCTCACCACAAAGGCACCAAGGACACAAAGAAGACTTTTTAATGTATAAATATTTAAATCTGAACATAACCACATCACAACCTGCTAAACAATAAATAATATATAGTCAATAATCATTAATATATAATCTGAAAATGACAAATGACAATTGATCAATTAAAAATGATAAATGATAAATAAGGAACTGAAAATCTCCATTCTCCCCTTTGTGTCCTCTGTGCCTCTGTGGTGAAAATGACCTACCGGAGTGACGATATGCCGATTCCCAAGGACCTGCTGGACATCCTGGCCTGCCCGGTCTGCAAGACCGAGGTGCGCCTCACCGCCGACGAGACGGGACTCAAGTGCATGGCCTGCAAGCGGGTGTACCCCATCCAGGACGACATCCCGGTGATGCTCGTCGACGAGGCCGCGTCCGACCCGGACGACCGCGTCCCCCTCAAGCCCTGACGCCGGAGGCGGCCATCGCCCCCTTCGCCTTCGCCGACATCCGGTCCGTCCTCTTCGTGCGCCTGCGCTCGCTCGGCGACTGCGTCCTCATGACGCCGGCGCTCCAGGCGCTGAAAGACGCCCACCCGCACCTGCGGCTGGCCGTGCTCGTGGAGGCGCCCTTCCGCGACGTCTTCGCCGGCCACCCGGCGGTGGACGAGCTGCTGGTGCTGGCGCGCGGCCGCGGCCCGCTCGGCGACATCCGCCGGCGCCTGGCCATGGGGCTGAGCTTGCGCCGCCGCCGCTTCGACCTGGTGCTCAACTACCACGGCGGCTCCACCAGCGCCTTCCTCGTCCGGATGGCCGGGGCGCCGTGGCGGGCCGGCTATCCCCATTACCGCAGCCCGCGGCTCTACACCCACCTGGCCGCCGACCCGGCGCGCCACTTCGGCGGCCGCGCGCTTCACACCGTGGAGTACGAGCTGGCGCTCCTGGCGGAACTGGGGCTCCCCGTCCCCGACCCCGTCCCCGCGCCGTTCGTGCCCGTGCCCGCCGAGGCGGCGGCGCGCGTGGCGGAGCGCCTGGCCGCCGCAGGCCTGGCCCCCGGCGGCTTCGTGCTGGTGCACCCCACGGCGACGCTCGAAACGAAGGGGTGGCCCCCCGACCGGTTCGGCGCCTTCATCGCCCAAGTGCGCGCGGCGTACCCGGCGCTCGGCGTGGCGCTCAGCGCCGGGCCGCGCGAGGCGGCGACACTCGACGCGGTGGCGGCGGCCGCCGGCGCCGCGCTGCCGCGTTTTGCGGATCTTTCCGTCGCCGAGCTGGCCGCCCTGATCGACGCGGCCGCCTTCTATGTGGGCTGCGACAGCGGCCCCGCCCACATCGCCGCGTCGCTCGGTAAAAAAATGCTGCTGGTGTGGGGCTCGTCGAACCGGACCGCCTGGGGCCCCCGGAGCGCCGCCGCCCGCGTGGTGCAGCTCCCCTTCCCGTGCAACCCGTGCCCCGGCTACACCTGCGCCGCCTTCGACCGCCCCCGCTGCATCCTGGACATCACCCCGGGGCAGGTCTTCGCGGCGTTTGGAGAACTTGTTGATAGTTGATGGTTCGGGGTTCGGGGTTCGGGGTTCGCGGTTCGGGGTTCGTGCTCGTAATTCGTAATCGTCATCGCAATCGTGATCGTAATCGAGGCTAGAGGCTCGAGGCTCGTTCCCACCATGCGGACATCGGACATCGGAAATCGGACATCGGGCAGCCGGTCTTCACCACAGAGGACGCAGAGGACACAGAGTGTTTTTTATGTTCTGAACCCGGATCGAAAACCGTCCCCCCATTCACCCATTCACCAAAAATAATCGGCCGGCACCCGCCGACCGCTTCTTTCCATTGACCCAAAAAAGATCTTCTTTGCGCCTTCGCGTCTTTGCGCGCCGTTTTACTCCGCGCCCTCTGCGTCTCGGCGGTGAATAATCGGACATCGGTCAGCCGGGCTTCACCACAGAGGACGCAGAGGACACAGAGTTTTTTTATGTTCTGAACCCGGATCGAAAACCGTCCTCCTTCTCCCGTCCCCCGTCCCCCGTCTCCCGTCTCTCTTCTCCCGTCTCCCGTCTCTCCTCTCCCGTCTCCCGATTCACCGATTCACCCTCCGAAATGCCCAATGACAAATGATCAATGAAAGATGATCAATGAAAATCGATCAAGGAAAGCCCCCGCCCCCAAATCCCAGATTCCATCCCCCAGGTCCCAGCACCCAGGTCCCAGGTCCCAGTTCCCATCTGCACAATCTACCTCGACTCCAAATAACCAATAAAATATTAGCAATCACCAATAACCAATAGACTCCGCCCTGCCCCCCTCGCCTTTCCATTGACCAAAAATGTCTTCTTTGCGTCTTCGCGCCTTCGCGTGCCCTTCTCCTCCGCGCCCTCTGCGTCTCGGCGGTGAAAATCCCTCCCCGATCGGGTACAATGGACCGATTCCACGAGGAGCAGCTCCCATGCGCGAGGCGCTCATCACCGGCGGGGCGGGTTTCATCGGCAGCCACTTGGCGGACCGCCTGCTCGCCGACGGTTGGCGCGTCACCGTGGCGGACAACTTCGACCCCTTCTACGACCCCGCGGTCAAGCGCGCGAACGTCGCCCCGCACCTGGACAACCCGAACTACCGCCTGGCGGAAGCGGACATCCGCGACGCCGCCGCCCTGGCCGCCGCGCTCGCCGGCTGGCCCGCCGACCCGGCCGGCGCCGTCATCGTCCACCTGGCCGCCAAGGCCGGCGTGCGCCCCTCCATCGCCGACCCGGTGGCTTACGGGCAGGTGAACGTGGGCGGCACCCAGAACCTGCTGGAGCTGGCCCGCGCCCGGGGCGTGACCCAGTTCGTGTTCGGCTCCTCGAGCAGCGTCTACGGCGTCAACCCGCGGGTGCCGTGGCGCGAGGACGACGCCGGCCTCCAGCCCATCAGCCCGTACGCCGCCACGAAGGTGGCCGGCGAGCTGCTGGGGCACGTCTACAGCCACCTCCACGGCGTCCGCTTCGTGGCACTCCGGTTTTTCACCGTGTACGGCCCGCGCCAGCGCCCCGATCTCGCCATCCACAAGTTCGCCCGGCTCATCCGCGCCGGGCGACCCGTGCCTCTCTTCGGCGACGGCTCCACCAGCCGCGACTACACCTACGTGGACGACATCGTCGCCGGCATCCGCGCCGCCATGGATTGGCGCGCCGGCCCGTACGCCGTCATCAACCTGGGCAACAGCCACACCGTGACGCTGGCGGAGCTGGTGGCGGCGCTCGAGGCGGCCCTCGGCGCCAAGGCCGTGATCGAGCGCCTCCCCGAGCAGCCCGGCGACGTCCCCCGCACCTGGGCGGACATCGCCACCGCCCGCCGCCTCCTCAACTGGCAGCCGACCACTGCCTTACCCGCCGGCCTTCTGCGGTTCGTAGAGTGGTTGGATATGGGGTGAGGGGAGGTTTGAAGGTTTGAAGGTTTGAAGGTTTGAAGGTTTGAAGGTTTGAAGGTTTGAAGGTTGAAGGTTCCAGGTGTCAGGTTGATGGTTGATAGTTGATGGTTGATGGTTCGTGCTCGTGAGTCGTAATCGTAATCGAAATTCGTAATCGTGATCGTAATCGTGATCGTAATCGAGGCTCGAGGCTCGTTCCCGTCCCTGCGGACATCGGACATCGGACTTCGGACAGCCGGCCTTCACCACGGAGTACGCAGAGGACACAGAGGCTTTTTATGTTCTGTCCCCGAACCAAGAACCCTCTCCCGTCTCCCGTATCCCGTATCCCGTATCCCGATTCACCTATTCACCCATTCACCGACTCCCCGATTCACCCATTCACCGACTCCCCGATTCACCCATTCACCCATTCACCCAAAAAATTTCAGCCGGCACCCGCCGACCGCTTCTTTCCATTGACCCAAAAAAATCTTCTTTGCGTCTTCGCGTCTTGGCGTGCCCTTCACTCTCCTTCCGCCGATGTCGTCACCACCACTGTTCTCTCCTGCCGCGGCAACTCGATGGTGAGCGTCCGCGCCACCTCCCCGAGCCGCCCGGCCGCCGCCGCCTCGGCGACGAGGTACGCGCCGCCGGCCCGCGCGAGCAGCGACTGTCCCCAGAACGGCGCCGCGTCGGCCAGCGCCGCCTCGACCGCCCGCGCGCCGTCGCCGTCGGGGGCGGCCAGCGCCGCCTCCAGCCGCCGGAAGCCCCGCCGCAGGCGCCGCCACGCCTGAACGATCCCCGAATGGTCGCCGGCCGCGGCCGTGGCGCCGTGGTAGCGGATCTGCCCGGCGAAGGTGTGAAACTCGCCGAACAGCGGATCCCGCGTCCCGCCGCCTCCCTCACGGAAAGCCAGGTGCTGCCCCCCCGGCGCCGCCGCCACGTGGCGGCGGGCCGCGGCGGCGTACGCCCGGAGCGGCTCCCGGCTGCGGCGCAGGTACTCGCGCCAGAGGGGCGCGTAGAGCGCTTCCCGGCGGGCCGGCTCGCGGCGCGCCGCGTACCGCTCCAGGCGCGGCATGGCCCGGGCCAGCGCCCGCGCCGCCGCCGCGTCACCGCCGGCGGCCAGGCGCGGCAGCAGCGCCCGGAGCGCCGCGTCGTCCAGCTCCAGCGCGACGCTCATGACCGCCGGCTCCCGGGCGGCCAGCTCTGCCGCGAGCGACGCGGCCACCTCCGCCGCGCCCGCCGGGGTGAGCGCCCCCCAGACCATGGCCAGGTCCAGCGCCTCCGCCAGGTCCGCGCGCGCGAGTTTGCGCTCCCCCCACTCCCACTGCAGGCGCAGGGCGAAGCGGAACTCGTCCGCCGCCGGCCGGTGCGCCGCGGCAAACTCCGGCATCTCGGCGGAGAGATCCGCCGTCCACGCCGCCGTCCGCCGCCCCCACGCCGCCTCGTAGCGCCGCCGGATCGACACCGCCACCCGCTCCCGCCCCGCCCCGTCGCGCTGGACCACCGCGCGGCGCTCGGTCACGTCGCGGCCGGCCGCCGTCCACGGACCCAGCGTCACCGCCAGCCCCCACGCGCGCCGCCTGAGCCGCACGTCCTCGCGCAAGAATCGCTCCAGCGCGAGGCGCTCCGGGTGCGCGCGCGCTAAATCCAGCGCCGGCGCCAGGTCCAGTCGCACCAGCGCCGGATGGCAGGCGCGGAAGTCCGCGTCATCCAGCACCGCCTGGAAGAGCGTGGTCCCGGTGTGGAGGCGCAGGTACTCGTAGCGGAAGCCCGCCGCCGCCTGCGCTTCGGCCGCCGCCGCCACCGCCGCCTCCACCCGGCCGCGGAGCGCCGTCCAGCGCCGGGCCACCGCGCCCAACGTCCGGAACGTGCGGCCGAGGCGCACCCGCTCCAGGAGTTGCTCCAGCAGCGCCCGCTCCGCCTCGCCCAGCTCCTCCAGTGACGCCCGCTTCAGGATCTTCTCGATGCGCCCCACCGGCCCGCCGCACACCGCCGCCCAGGCGCTTTCGGCCGCGGCCGCCAGGTCCGCCCCGCCGTCGAGGGCCACCTGGAGCGCCAGCGGCGCCCCCGCCGCCACCCCCCGGGCCTCGATCTTCTGCACCGCCACGCGCACCCGGCCCGGCTCCGGCCTTGTGAAGACCACCTGGAAGTCGTCGCAAAGGGTCACGGCGAAATCCGCCGCGGCCCCGGCCGCGGCCTCCGCCGCCAGCAGCCGCTCCGGCGGCAGGAGCCGGGCCACGGCGCCCAGAGCCGCGCGCCAGAGGGGCGCCCACCCCACGGTGAGGCGCAAAGCAAGCTCCCCGCGCACCCGCCAGACAAGCGCGTCGCGGGGCCCCATGGCCAGCACGTCGCCGGCGCGCACCGCCAGGCGCGGCGCGGCGAGATCTTCCCGCACCGCCGCCCGCGCGTTTTCCTCCCGATTGTGGCAGCGGTAATCGGCCAGCACCGCCTCGGGCCCGGCCGCGAGCTCCAGCCCCCGGGCCGCGCCCTTTGCCATCGGCCGCGCGGCGAGGCGGTACTTGAGCCACGCCGCGTCGTCGGCAAGCTCCAGCTGCGGCCCCAGCGCCGCCTCCCCGGGCGCGGACGGCGCTTCGGCGGGCGCGCCCAGCACGCCGTCGGCGTCCTCGTCGTCGAGGGCGTTGAACGCCTCGATCCGCACCTCGCCCCCGGCCCCGAACGCGGCCGAAGCGGCGCCGGCCTCGATGGGCCAGACACCCGACGGACGGGCCGCCGCCAGCTCCAGCGGCAGCGCCTCGTTACCCAGCGGCAGGTCCGGTATCCCCGCCAGCACCGCCGTCCAGTCCACCGCCCGTGACTTCACCGTCTCACCGGTACGTTTCGTCTTCGCCATCGTCGGTTCCCTCCCCATGGGATTCGGACATCGGAATTCGGACATCGGACTTCGGAAATCGGATTTCGTGCTCGTAATCGTGATCGTAATTCGTAATCGTGCTCGTAATCGAGGCTAGAGGCTCGAGGCTAGAGGCTCGTTCCCATCCCGAATGTTCGTGCTCGTAATCGTCATCGTGATCGTAATCGTGATCGTAATTCGTAATCGTGTTCGGAACTGTTTGAATGTTTAAAGGTTTGAAGGTTTGAACGTTCCCCAATCCCAACCTTCCAACCTTTCAACTTTCAAACCTTCAAACGTTTTCTTGATAAGGTTATAACGTTCCCCAATCCCAACCTTCCAACCTTTCAACTTTCAAACCTTCAAACGTCTTCCTGATCCTGTGAACTCTTATTTTCCGCCCATTCTACCGATTCCTCCATCAACCATCAACTATCAACCCTCAACCGTCCCCGAACCTGCGAACTTTCGAACCTGTGATCCTGCGAACGTTCTAACCTTCAAACCTTCCAACTTTCAAACTCT
>ENA-ORXD01000122-ORXD01000122.1-sediment-metagenome-genome-assembly--contig:-NODE-122-length-132020-cov-8.849056_pt1 | contig 132020 bp, 101 predicted proteins | sample MGYA00237862_ERZ511471 | MGnify/ENA metagenome assembly ERZ511471
ACTCCTTATCAATTAGAGTATCAATTAGCATAAAAATATTTCAAAGAACGTTTGGTGAAACCATAGAAATCTTTGTGTTATCCTTTGTGTTCCTTTGTGGTTAAACACGTATTATATATTAACCACAAAGGCACACAAAGTTTTTATCCAACTTTTAAAGTTCCACTTTATCGAACTCAGGTTCGTTTATTACTATCAGACAAATGGAAAATAAACCCATAATACACTTTAACATCCGCGTATACGGACTCATAATCAACGCTCATAACCAGGTACTGGTAAGTGATGAATATATGCTGGACCGTTACATGACTAAATTTCCGGGAGGAGGATTACGTTTCGGGGAAGGACCTGAAGATTGTATAATAAGAGAAGCCATGGAGGAGTTTTCTCAGGAAATTGAAATAATAGAACATTTTTATACCACCGGTTTTTTCCAGAAAGCAGAATTCTTTGAGGACCATCAGTTAATAAGCATTTACTACCGCATAAGATTTAAAGAACCTCCCGCCTTTAGAATCTCTGACATACCCTATGATTTCCCGGCACAAATAAACGGAAGTCAGTCATTTCGATGGTTGCCGGTGAATACGCTGAATGAAAAAGAATTTACATTTCCAATAGACCGTAAGGTGGCGGAAATGCTTAAGACAAAATTCAGCCAAGGATTGCTTTAGCATAATTATCCCAGCTCATCTCCTTCGAAGCCAATGCAATATTCTTCCTTTTAACCGGCTTTTCAATGATCTTTTCCATGGCCTCTGCCATTGAGGCAGTATCATTAAGTTCAGCCAGGTATCCGTTAAACCCATCCTTAATGGTTTCCGGGAAATGGCCGGTACGTGTGGCGAGTATGGGGAGCCGGAAATTATACGCAATGGATTCAACACCCGAAGGTGTAGCCCTCGAATAAAATAGAAGTATAGCATCACTCACCTGGAAATACTTGTGCACATCTTCGTTTGGTATATATTCAATGACAGAAGTAACCTTATCATTAATACCAAACCCGTTTATCAGTTCCAGTGGGAAATAGTCGCGCTCATCATCCTCCTTATTCACAACCAGGAGTTTAACAATGCTGAACAGAAAATTCTTGATCCGGGTAGAAAATTTCCTTTTATCTAGTGTCTGCCAGAAGGCTTCCCCGACAATCAGAAGGGACACGTCATTCCTCTTCTCTGCCAGTTTTGCAAATGCCTCAATGGCATTATGCAGCCCTTTATATTTCCGTATAAACCCGAAAAATAGAAAAACATACCTGCGAAGGTTAAGCTCCTGTTTCAGCTTCACCGTATCCAACGAATCATCCGGTTTAAACATGTCGTATACCGGATGGAAAAGGCGGATACAGGGTATACCGGAATTATCTTTAACCTCTGAGATATCTCTTACAATATCAAATTTTCTTCCCCTGAATAATTCCTTTAATTCCTCAGCTGTTTGAAGAGAATGGACAACATACTGATGTGCATTTCCAATACCCATTTTTGTCAGCCACCGGTCAATCCGGCTTCCTTCTTTCTGTTTCACAAAATGCAGGTCAAAAACTACCCTGACCGGGCTATTGCGCATAACCTTCCCTGCTATCCACCCAAGCGGTATTCCCTGTATTGATAATGACCACTGGAAAATTATCAGCTCAGGCTTGATATCCCTGATTAACCTGTATGTTTTATACCATGTAATGGGATTATTATAGTTAGTAAGGTAATGAACCCTTATATCAGTGCCTTCCAGCTGGTCGGAACGGCTCTTCCTGTCTTTAAAATCCCTGGGGATGATGGCAGGATACTGTTGTGTCCAGGAGAAGATATGTATTTCCGTCCCGGGAATCCTTTGAAAAGCCTTGGCCAGCGAGGTATTGTAATTGGCAATACCGCCCTTGAAAGCAGGACCCGGACCGAAAACAGCTATCTTCCTCATCAGAAAGTTATTTCATTTATTATTAATCTGTTGCAAAGCGTTATCATACACCCGGCGCATTCCTTCTTCAAGAGAAATGGAGGGCTCCCATCCGAATTTATTTTTCACGATTGAAATATCAGCATACCTTGAATGCACTCCCGCAGGTTTATCGGGCAATGGTTTGATCACTGGGGAATATCCGGCGAAACCCGTAAAAATATTTATCAGATCGATAAATGTTGTAAGCTTCCCCGAACCTATGTTATATGCGGAGCCATCCTTAACATGGTTCATCAGGATAAATATGAAGTCAATGACATCGTCAATATGAACAAAATCGCGCCCCTGTTTACCGGTACCCCATACTTCGAAAGGGTCTTCTTTCCTGGCTGCCCGGGCTGCAATTGCCGGAACAGGATAGGTAAGATCCTGATCCTCACCGTACCCGGAAAACGGACGTATACAGGAAACCGCGACACCATAGTGCTGTGCAGCAATCTGAGCAAGAAATTCGCCGGTAAGCTTTGACCATCCGTAAGTCATATCAGGTGTTCCCAGATTTGAGGTAAAATCAATATCCGACTCCTTCAGTGCTACAGAACCATGGGACGACTGCAGGTTAACAGGATAGGCAGCACTTGAACTCGGATATAGCACCCTTTCAGGCTTATGCCGGCATACCCAGTAAAAAAATTCGGCATCAATGGATAAATCCAATGCAACGGACATAGGATCGCCTTCTATTTTTAATCTCCCACCGACAATTGCGGCGAAATGGAATACATCAGCAAACCTGTCAAATGCAATTCCATAGGTTTCCTGTATATACCGGGGATTTTGTCTCATGTAAAATAAAAGATCCCTGAAATCGCCCTTCCGGAATATCAGTCGCTCATCTTCCCCTATGAATTCAATATCCTTATACTTCCTGCAAGTGTAACTTTCAAGCCAGTGCGAAGGATGCAACCCAACTGAAAGATCATCAACCATAAAAATGAGATCATTATTTATCTTCAGCAGTCTTTTTACCATATTCCGGCCTACAAACCCGCAGGCACCCGATACCAGATGAATTCTCATGATTGTAATACATTAAAGTGGTGGGAAGTCCGGTGTTGAAAGACCGGAATTGACAGCCCCGCAATCCGTTTAATTAATATCTTCATCAATAAAATATGTGTTTCTCTCAATGGAGGACCTTGAGATCAGTTCTCCAAGGAATCCGCTTACAAAAAGTAAGGTCCCAATGATCATAGCTGTGAGCGACAGAAAAAAATACGGGCTTTGGGTAAGAAGAATGGTTTTAATGCCTTTATGTAATAAATAAATTTTCTGAATACCCAGGTATGCGGCAGAAATAAGACCAACAAGAAAAACAACTGTCCCCAGACCTCCAAAGATATGCATTGGGCGTTTCCCAAACCTTGCAATAAATGAAATGGTAAGGAGATCCAAAAATCCGTTAATGAACCGTTCGAACCCAAACTTGGTGACTCCATACTGCCTCTTCCGGTGGGTAACTACCTTCTCCCCGATCCTGGTGAATCCGGCTTTTTTAACAATAACCGGTATATATCGGTGCATTTCTCCAAATACTTCTATGGACTTTATCACATTACTGCGATAAGCTTTTAATCCGCAATTAAAATCATGCAACCTTATTCCTGTAATCATCCTGGCAGTGCAATTAAAAAATTTGCTGGGCAGGGTTTTGGTAAGTGGATCATGTCTTTTCTTCTTCCAGCCTGAGATCATATCAAACCCGTCTTCAATGATCATTTTTCTGAGCCCGGGAATTTCATCAGGACTGTCCTGAAGATCTGCATCCATAGTAATTACAACGTCACCTGAAGCTTTTTGAAACCCAACGTGAAGTGCAGCAGATTTACCATAGTTCCTCCTGAAACGGACTCCTTTAACCTCCGGATGTTGCATCGAAATTTGCCGAATCACATTCCATGAACCATCTGTACTGCCATCATCAATAAAAATGATCTCATAGGTGAGATTATGTTCCTGACAAACTTTAGCGATCCACGTAGCGAGTTCCGGAAGAGATTCCTCCTCATTTAACAAGGGAATAACAATACTCAGATTCATATTTATTGTTCTAATTGGAAAAATGGTTACATCATATTACATCCCTGAAAGGATCTTCATCCTCTTTCTTAACAAAAGCAGCAATAACCAGGGATGCAATACTCCCCATCACTACAAAATTCACAATGGCCATAAGAGAACTATAAAAAGGGGTACGAACCCATGCCGACTTCTCAATGGCAAACTCTATCTGGCGAGGGTCAATACTTTTATTGATTAACTTCTCCTCAAGAACAACCTGTGCCTCTTTGAAAAAGTCAGGATTAATAAAAGCAGTATATATATAATTATACACCGCTACCAGAATTCCCATTATTAACATCATGGAAACACCCATTCCAAAAGCCCGGCCGTACGAAATATGATTACCCAGGTACTCCTTCCTGTACATAATAAGACAAAAAATAATCCCCACAACGGGAAGAGCAATATCCACAACCTGCCGGGTAACTGAGAAATTTGCATTTGCTATGCTGAGAATAACAGAAATAACAATATAGATAACACCTACAATGCTGCCATATATAAGTGCAGGCTCGATAAATAATGTATAAAAATTCCGGTTCATGGCTTTATCTTTTAAACAAAGATATTCATAAAACTAAAAAAATCAGGCGAATGGAACTGATAATTTTTCCAATACTTTGTTCTGCTATTTTATGTAACTGATTATAAATATTATGCAAAATTACAATTGCAACCTAAGAGCTATTATTAAACTGAATTTTGCGCCCCCATCCTTTTTGTTCTTATTCACGTCCTGCACTACTCCTATTCCCTGCGCCTTTGCCTCTGCGTCCTTTTTTGACGTTCTTCACCACCTTTTTTCTACACCTTCACGCCTTTGCGTCATTTTTTATCCCTCTGTATTCCCCTTATTTTACTGCGCCTTTGCGCCTCTGCGCTTTTTTTTTGACGTTCTTCACCGCCTTTTTTCTGCACCTTCACGCCTCAGCGTCTATTTTTAACGCTCTGTATTCCCCTTACCTTACTGAGCCTTTGCGCCTCTGCGCTTTTTTTTGACATTCTTCACCGCCTTTTTTCTGCACCTTCACGCCTCAGCGTCTATTTTTAACGCTCTATATTCCCCTTATTTTACTGCGCCTTTGCGCCTCTGCGCTTTTTTTTTGACGTTCTTCACCGCCTTTTTTTCTACACCTTCACGCCTCAGCGTCTATTTTTAACGCTCTGTATTCCCCTTTTTACCCTTCTCGCCTTGCCTGTGCCTGTAATATAATTTAATTAACTATTGTTTGAATAAAGCATGAAAATTCGTATTTTTGCATTTCCGGGTGAGTCTTATACGACCAGCTCCTGCTTAATCCCCCCAGGTCCGGAAGGAAGCAAGGGCAGGCGGTTGTAGCGGTGCGATATAAGTAGCTCTCCCGGTTTTTCATGTTAATCTGTAAGCTTACCGGGATAAACAGGCCGGAACACATTTCAATTTGTTAATTTTTTACTCAATATTCTGATATTTTATAAGTAAACATATTTTTTAACACGAAATCTTTTTTATATCAATATATATGATTTATATTTGTGCCTTTAAAAATAATTCTGATGTTCAATAGTAATTCTATAGTTGTGATCCTTCATGTTGTCGTCGTCCTTCTTTTGAAGATGACCTGAGGGTGGTATGACTATAGATGGAAAAAATACTGGCCATTCTCAGGTAAAGAGAATGGCCTTTTACGTTAAAAAAAGTAATGTTAATATTATGATACCCCTAAGAAGTAATATTTCTACCAGCGGCAGGAGAATGGCCGGAGCCAGGAGTCTTTGGAGAGCCAATGGCATGCGGGAAGAGCATTTTGGCAAACCTATTATAGCAATTGTCAATTCTTTCACTCAGTTTGTGCCGGGACACACCCACCTTCACGAAACCGGACAGAAACTGAAAAAAATATTTGAAGAGGCAGGATACTTCGCAGCAGAATTCAACACCATTGCTATCGACGATGGTATTGCCATGGGGCATGGAGGCATGCTCTATTCTCTCCCGTCCCGTGATCTTATTGCCGACAGTATTGAGTATATGATGAATGCCCATGGAGCGGATGCAATGATATGTATCAGTAACTGCGATAAAATAACCCCTGGTATGATCATGGCTGCCATGCGCTTAAATATTCCCGCGGTATTTGTTTCAGGCGGACCTATGGAAGCGGGAATTTCCGGAGGGAAGGCATACGACCTGGTTGATACCATGGTAATGGCAGGAGATGAATCAGTAAGTGATGAAATCATCGACCGTATTGAAAAAATCGCCTGTCCTACCTGCGGTTCATGTTCAGGAATGTTTACTGCTAACTCCATGAATTGTCTTAATGAAGCTATCGGACTGGCTTTACCAGGGAACGGAACAATACTTGCCACTCATCAGTTCAGAAGCGACCTGATAAGGAAGGCGGCGCTGACACTTATCGACATTGTTAATAAATATTACTACCAGGGTGACGTATCCGTCCTCCCACGATCCATTGCTTCCAGGGAAGCTTTCCTTAATGCCATGACTCTCGATATTGCCATGGGAGGATCAACAAACACCGTATTACACCTGCTGGCCATTGCACATGAAGCCCGGGTTAGCTTTTCAATGAAGGATATAGATGAACTATCCCGCAGGATACCTGTTTTATGTAAGGTGGCACCCAGCTCAGGCTATCACCTTGAAGACGTAAACCGTGCAGGAGGTATCCTTGGTATAATGGCAGAACTCGACAGGGCAGGACTCGTAAACACCTCCCTTAAAAGAGTGGATGGGCTCACCCTCAGAGAAGCAATACAAAAATATGATATTATGAACCCGGGTGCAGACAGTGACGCTGTAAGGATATATTATGCGGCACCTGGCGGTGTGAGATCAACTGTGATGGGAAGCCAGAACAAAATGTATAAGGAAACCGACAATGACAGAAGCAATGGATGTATCAGGAATGAAACGCATGCTTACAGCAAAGACGGAGGACTTGCAGTGTTGTATGGCAACATTGCCAAAAACGGGTGTATTGTTAAGACAGCAGGTGTGAGCCCGGAGGTTTTCGATTTTAAAGGAATAGCCAGGGTATTTACATCACAGGAAAGTGCATGCGATGCAATCCTTAATAACATAATTCAACCCGGAGACGTAGTAGTAATAAATTTTGAAGGCCCAAAAGGCGGACCGGGAATGCAGGAAATGCTGTATCCTACTTCATATATTAAAGCCAGAAAACTTGGCGACAAATGCGCTCTGATTACCGACGGACGTTTTTCAGGCGGCACATCCGGTCTTTCAATCGGACATGTATCCCCTGAAGCAGCCGAAAAAGGAGAGATAGGACTGCTACGCGACGGCGATATCATCGCGATCAGTATATCCAAAAGAAACATTAATGTGCTGCTTTCCGGAGAAGAATTAGCAAAACGCCGTTCAGAAGAAGACTCAAAAGGGACCATGGCATGGATCCCTGCCGGCAGGAACAGGGAAATTTCTGCTGCATTAAAGGCGTATGCATCGATGGTGACTTCTGCGGATAAAGGAGCCGTCAGAATTATTTAATTGAATCTGTAACCATTTTTAACATAATAAATCATGGAAACGCAAACAAAAGATCACACTGCAGAACAGCAAAAGAAACCTGCAAAAAAAGTAACAGGATCAGAAGCTCTGGTAATGGCATTACTTGAAGAAGGAGTTGACACGGTCTTTGGTTACATTGGCGGCGCCATAATGCCTGTATATGACGCACTCTACAAGTATAAAGCACAGATCCATCATGTTATGGTCAGACATGAGCAGGGGGCAGTACATGCAGCCCAGGGTATGGCAAGAATTACCAAAAAACCAGGTGTATGTTTTACCACCTCCGGACCGGGAGCAACAAACCTGATTACCGGCCTCGCTGATGCAATGCTCGACTCCACCCCTCTGGTCTGTATTACTGGTCAGGTTACATCAGGACTACTGGGTACCGATGCATTCCAGGAAACAGATGTTTTAGGTATATCCATTCCGGTTACAAAATGGAACTTCCAGATCACAAGGCCTGACGAAATACCCGAGGCAATTGCAAAAGCTTTTTATTATGCACGTTCAGGCAGACCCGGCCCTGTGCTGCTTGATATTACAAAAGATGCCCAGTTTGGAGAACTGGAATTCAACTATGAGAAAGTTACCAATACGATCAGCTATGTCCCCTATCCAAAGATTAACCAGGAAAAAATACTGGCAGCTGCCGAACTGATCAATAAGTCAAAAAAGCCACTGGTACTTGCAGGACAGGGAATATTACTCTCTGAAGCACAGAAAGAATTCAGGGACTTCGTTGAAAAAGCCGGAATCCCGGTAGCAAGTACACTGCTTGGACTTTCGGCATTTCCATCAAACCACCCCTTATTTACCGGCATGCTGGGTATGCATGGCAACTATGCACCGAATATCAATACAAACAAATGCGACCTTCTGATCGCCATCGGCATGAGATTCGACGACAGGGTTACAGGCAATCTTAATACTTACGCCAAACAGGCAAAGATCATCCATATCGAAATTGATCGCGCAGAAATAGATAAGAACGTAAAAACCGATATCGCTGTCAATGCTGATGCAAAACAAGCCCTGAACGCCCTTCTTCCACATATCAGGCCGGCAACACATACCGAATGGCTCGAATCTTTCAATGAGCTGGCTAAATTTGAATTCACAAAGATCATTGAAAAAGATTGCTACCTTGCATCCGGAGAAATCCATATGGGTGAAGTCATCCATCAGTTATCAAATAAAACAAAAGGAGAAGCTGTTATCGTCACCGACGTTGGCCAGCATCAGATGACAACTGCCAGATACTACCAGTTTAACAGGACTAACACCATTGTTACTTCCGGAGGCCTGGGAACTATGGGATTCGGGTTACCGGCATCAATCGGGGCAAAGCTTGGATCACCTGAAAGCATGGTTATTGCTGTTATCGGTGACGGAGGATTCCAGATGACCATACAGGAACTCGGAACACTCGCACAATTGAATCTGCCTGTTAAAATTATTTTACTGAACAATGGTTTCCTGGGAATGGTACGTCAGTGGCAGGACATGTTCTTTGATAAACGCTATGCTTATACTGAACTTACCAACCCCGATTTTATAAAAATCGCTGAAGGATTCGGAATCCCAGGTAAAAAGATCAGACGAAGAGAAGAGTTAAGTCAGGCTCTCGATGATCTGCTTGCATTTGACGGACCTTCCCTTCTCGAAATTAAAGTTATGAAAGAAACTAACGTGCTTCCCATGGTACCTGCAGGAGGTACCGTTTCAGAAATGAGATTGGAATAATAATTATTTATATGATAAAACATGGAAAAAGAATTCACATTGTCTATTTTTACTGAGAACAAAATAGGCCTTCTTCAAAGGTTATCCACCATCTTCACAAAGAGAAAAATCAACCTTGACAGTTTTAATGCTTCCGAATCGGAGGTTAAGGATGTATTCCGTTTTACTATTGTTATTAAGACAACCGAAGATCAGGTTCGTAAGGTAACAAAGCAGATTGAGAAACAAATAGGAGTTCTCAAAGCTTTCTACCATGAAGATCATGAAATTGTACACCAGGAGATAGCATTGTATAAAGTTCCCACACATGCCATGGCGCATGGCAGTGATGTGGAAAAGCTAATTAGGAAATATAATGCACATATACTGACTGTTGAGCCTGAGTATATCATAATTGAAAAGACAGGTCACAAAACTGAAACCCAGGAATTATTTGAAAAGCTTTTACCTTTCGGTATACTTCAGTTTGTAAGGTCAGGAAGGGTGGCAGTAACCAAGCAGATAAAGGAAATTACAGCTTATCTGAAAGACCTTGAAGAAGCATCCAGGCACTCAGAGAAAGAATTATTACTACTTAATTTATAAATTTAATCATATGGCAAAAATTAATTTTGGCGGAGTTTCAGAAACCGTCGTTACCAGAGAAGAATTCCCGGTATCAAAGGCTCTTGACATCCTTAAGGATGAAGTAATTGCAGTTATTGGTTACGGAGTGCAGGGACCGGCACAATCGCTGAATATGAGGGATAACGGATTTAAAGTTATTATTGGTCAGGCCCCTGAGTTCAAGTCAGACTGGGATAAAGCTGTTAACGACGGATGGGTTCCGGGCGAATCACTTTTTCCTGTTGCCGACGCTTGCAGGAAAGCAACCATTATACAGTACCTCGTTTCTGATGCAGCCCAAAGGACACTGTGGCCTGTTATTAGCCCTCAGCTTACCAAAGGTAAAGCCCTGTATTTTTCGCATGGTTTCTCCATCACTTATAAGGACCAAACCGGAGTTATCCCTCCCAAAGATATTGATGTGATTCTGGTAGCTCCTAAAGGATCCGGAACCAGCGTTCGTCGCAATTTCCTGGCAGGAACAGGTATCAATTCAAGTTATGCTGTATTCCAGGATGCAACAGGGCGGGCTTTAGACCGCACTCTCGCTATCGGTATTGCTGTTGGTTCAGGGTATCTGTTTGAAACCACCTTTGAACACGAGGTGTTCAGCGACCTGACCGGGGAACGCGGTGTGCTTATGGGTGCTTTGGCAGGCATAATGGATGCACAATATGATGTTCTCAGGGAAAACGGACACTCACCATCCGAAGCATTTAATGAAACCGTTGAAGAACTTACTCAAAGCCTGATACGCCTGGTGGATGAAAACGGCATGGATTGGATGTATGCAAATTGTTCAGCTACAGCACAAAGAGGAGCTCTCGACTGGCGACCCAAATTCCGCGATGCTGTGCTGCCTGTTTTTAAAGACCTCTACACGAGAGTGAAAGATGGCAGAGAATGTGCACGGGTACTACAATCTACCAGCGGACCTAATTACCGTGATGAACTTGAAAAAGAACTTAAAGAACTCCGGGAAAGTGAACTCTGGCAAGCTGGCGCTGCTGTGAGAAAATTAAGACCAGGAAAATAAATTGTTGATTCCTTTGGGTCCAGTCATTATATTCTTTGTTTCCTTTGTGATATCCTTTGTGTTCCTTCATGGTTAAATGAAATAAAGTTGACCACAAATGAACACTAAGGATTACACGAAGGAACACAAAGGTATTATCATGTAATCTCCTTTGCTTCAATATCTTCATCTTCTTCTTCCTCAGCAATACTCAGAATATCAGCAACCGGTCCTTCATGCCGGTAACGGAATGCCAGGACAATACCCGTGATCGCTCCCATAAGGTGAGATTCCCAGCTTACCCGGTAATCATAAGGAAAAAGCCCCCAGACAAGACTTCCGTATAAAAAAATTACCAGTAAAGAAATAGCCATCAGATTGCGGTTTTTGCGGATTGTCCCTGAAACAAAAAGAAAGGCTGCAAAAGCATAAACCAGGCCGCTGGCACCAATGTGATATGCCTCCCTGCCCACCACCCAAACTAAAAAACCCGTAACAAACCATCCAAGAAAAAAAACCTGAAAAGCTACCTCACTGTAAAAGTAAAATACTGCCACACTTAACAGGAAAACCGGTATGGAGTTATCCGTAAGATGCCTGATATCATCATGCACCAGGGGTGCAGTTATAACTCCCACAATACCTTTCAATCGTAAGGGATAAATACCTAAAAAGCTGAAGTCAATTTCAAGTCCGAATTCAGTGAATTTCACGAACCATATTAGAAACAGGAAAAAGCCAGGAAATATCAGGCTCCTTTTAAGCCTTTCTTTTTCACTGTTAAGTGAATTATTTTTATCCAATTTCTCAGGAATTTAATTAAGGATACCGCATAATGTCAGCACGACGAAGGTTTTACAATGGCTAAGGTTGTATTAAGTTGTAATGTAAGTGATTACCTTGTTGAGTGGTTAAGTAATAAGAATTATTTACTCATAAACCTGTTATTTTCCTGACAACTCAGCAAAATGTCTGTAAAAATGAGGTATAGTTTCTATCCCTTTAAAAAACTGAGATAAGGGATAATTCTCATTAGGTGAGTGTATGGCATCTGTATCCAGACCGAAACCGATAAGTATGGATTTTATACCCAGAACTTCTTCGAAATCAGCAACAATAGGAATACTTCCCCCTGTGCGCACAGGTATTGGCTGTTTTCCGTATGTTTCCTCCATTGCCAGGCTGGCAGCACGATACGCCGGTGTGTCGATCGGAGATACGTATCCTTCCCCTCCATGCAGACTTGTAACTTTTACTTTAACCGATGCCGGAGCTATGGCTTTAATATGATCTTCAAATAGTTTATCTATCTTTTTCGACTTCTGATGTGGTACCAGTCTCATCGAAATCTTTGCCCAGGCTTTTGAAGGCAAAACAGTTTTTGCTCCCTTACCGGTATACCCCGACCATATCCCGCAAACATCAAGACTTGGACGTATACCGGTGCGTTCATTTGTTGAATACCCCTTTTCACCTGCAACCTCATCAATATCAATATCAGATTTGAATTTTTCAATACTGAAAGGTGCTTTTGCCATTAATGCACGTTCTTCCTTACTTATCTCAAGTACATCATCATAAAAACCGGGAATAGTGATCCTTCCGTCACTATCAATAAGTGAGGCTATCATCTCAGAAAGGACAATAGCAGGATTTGCCACCGCCCCGCCGTAGATCCCTGAATGCAAATCTCTGTTTGGCCCGGTAACCTCAACTTCCAGGTAACTTAACCCTCTCAGACCCACGGTAATGGATGGTATGTCGGATGAAAGCATAGTTGTGTCAGATATCAGGATAACATCTGCTTTCAACAGGTCCATATTCTCCCTGCAAAAATCTTTGAGACTGGGAGAACCAATTTCTTCCTCCCCTTCAATCATAAATTTCACATTACAGGGAAGTATTCCCATATTATTCATTAACTCAAAAGCTTTCACCTGCATGAACAACTGTCCTTTATCGTCGTCTGCACCCCTGGCAAAAATCTTACCATCCCTTATTTCCGGCTCAAAAGGAGGTGATGTCCATAAATCAAGAGGTTCAACAGGCTGCACATCATAATGTCCATAAACAAGAACGGTAGGCAGCTCCGGGTTAATGATCTTCTCCCCATATACAACCGGAAACCCCTTTGCAGGCATAACAGATGCCTTATCGGCACCCGCATCCAAAAGCGTCTTCTTAAGGTAATTTGCAGCTGCTACTAAATCAGACTTGTGTTCTTCCTTTGCACTGATGGAGGGAATCTTTATAAGCTGAAATAATTCTTCGAGGAATCTTTCCCTGTTGCTTTCAATATAATCTTTAATCTGGTTCATATGTATTGTTTTAATTAAACTATTTAAGTCTTGTGATTAAATTAACAGTTCGTTATGTTTTTATATTGCGCTGAAAATGAACATTATACCAATTCAGATATAAATCTATATTATTACAATAGTTCGTTAAACTTTTATATTGCGTTGATAATGAATATTTTAACAATTCGCATATAAATTACCTATATTGTTGATATATAATATATTGCGCCTTTGCGCCTTCGCGTTTTATTTTAATTTAACGAACTGTTGTTATTAATAACCAATATATTGCGCCTTTGCGTTTTCTTTTAATTTAACGAACTGTTGTAAATATCCATGGTTCGTTAAATAAAAAACAATTATTTCTTTCAGATTAAGAACTTTCTGCCAGCATTTGATGATAGACAATTTCCAGTTCATCATAGAACGCTTTCCCCCATACCCGTATTATAGCATCCCGTAAAAACCGGAAGACAGGGATACTTTTTACCTCACCCCTCTTCAATGCTTCATCACAAATATGCCATTTATGGTAATTCAGGGCTAAAAGCTCTCCCACTTTTGTTACACGAATGGGATATAAATGACAGGAAAAGGGTTTCTGAAAATTAATCTCTCCATTATCATAAGCAATTTCAATTGAGCATCTTGCAACTCCCTCCTCAAAAACAGCATATGCACATTCATGTCCGCCAATCAGGGGAGTTACCTTGTCCCCGTCATCGTCAAATACCCATGCCCCCTGCCTTTCAATAGTTATTATACCTTCAGGAGAAATGCGATGCATAATATTCTCAAATTCTTTATCCAGAAGTTCAGCCTCCCATTCCTCCAGAGGCGCACCCGCATCCCCATATACACAACACGATCCAAGACAACGTTCAGGAACGCAAATAAACTTTACCTTAAAGATCTCAGAACTTATTATCTTATCTCCTATCTGTATCATAATAATCTAAGAAGTGGATAAAGTAACCACTTTTTTAATCATGTACAAAATTATATATATTTTGTATCTGAATTTACTTTGCTATTAACCTTATTTACGCTTATTTCTGCTATTTTATCTGTGCTTCATCAGCGCGAAATAAAAAAATGAATCTGCCTGAATTGTCAAGTAGTATTGCGTATGGCTCATTTTGACAATTTCAGCCATTTAGATACCTTTGTAACCTCATATTATATTAATATCTCCTTTAATGTTTAGAGTTATCATTTCTTTTTTACTGCTGTTTTGTTTAAGCATAAATACATCTTGTCAGATCCGTCTGCTGGAAAGTAATGATGTTCTTGATGAGATAAAGAGAAGTCTTTCGCATCTTTATAATTACCAGTTTACAGAAGCAAGAAGCAGCCTGTCGCTGATAAGGGATAAGGCAGACGGACATCCTTCAATCCCCTTTCTTGAAGCTTTAATTATTTACTGGGAAAACTACCCTATGACAATTGATAATCCTGACACTCCTGAATTTCTACTCAGAGTTGAAGAAGCTTATAATTCAGCAGGTCAGCTATTAAAGACAGACCCTGATGACCTGGAGGGCATATTTTTCGATCTCTTTGGAAAAGCTTTTTATGTAATGTTCTGGGCAGACAACGGTAAACCGGGAAAAGTACTCCCTTACCTTAGTGTAATGTACAAACAGACAATTGCGGGATTCACACTGAAAGAATCGTTTAATGAATTTTACTTTACAACAGGTTTATATAATTATTATATTACGGCATATCCGGAGAAGCATCCGTCCTATAAACCTATTGCAATGTTATTCAGGAAAGGAGACAAAGAGGAGGGCCTCAGACAACTGGAATACTGTGCGGAGAATGCCGTTTTCCTGCGTGTTGAAGCCCGGTTTTTCCTGTCATTTATTTATTTAAGCTATGAAAATAATGTCAGGAAAGCTTCAGAGTATGCCTCAATGCTTTATCGGGAATTCCCCGGAAACTCATTTTATACCGGCCTGTATGCCCAGATATTGATGCTTGATAATAAATTCCCGCTGGCTGAAGTATTAATAAAAAATCTGGATAAGAAGGATAATAACTTCTCGTCCATGCAGGCTTTTGTTTTACGTGGAATATACCTGGAAAAATATAAGAAGGATTATGAAGCTGCCTTCAGCGAATACCAGAAAGGACTGGAGCTGTCACAGAAATACGGTCCCCTGACAAAAGACTATACTGCTCTGTCCTTAATGGGAATAGGACGTTACTACAAACGGAATGCGAATCTTTCTGCTGCGTCAGGATATTATAAAATGGCGAAAAACACATGCAGTTATGATTATATTATAACTGACAAATAACGAAACATCAGAAGTAAACTTCCATCCCCTGAGGCAGGTTTTAAATTTAACCAAAAAATAAACCTGTCTGGTCATAATCTGTCAGCCATTCCTCACTCAAAATACGTCATTCAACATAAACCTGGTTTTTTTTCTTACTCAATGGAAGATATTAAGTAAAAAAGCTTATCTTTATTTTAAGAAACCATGAAGATAAAAATGAAAAATATTGCCATTCTCAGTGGTGGAGATTCTTCTGAATATGAGATCTCGGTTAAAAGTGCAACACAGATCATGAAATGGATAAACAAGGAGAAATATAATCCTTACCTTATTCATGTTAAAGGCACAGACTGGAAGGTTGTTACAAACAGTAAGGCATCAATTCCTGTTGATCTGAGAGATTTCAGTATTGTTATAAATGAAGAGAAGGTAAAATTTGATTATGCATATATTATTATTCACGGAGATCCTGGTGAAAACGGGAAGATACAGGCATATCTCGAAATGCAGCATATTCCATATAATACATGCGGGGTATTAACATCTGCGTTGACTTTTAATAAATATGCCTGTAAATTATACCTGAAAAATTCCGGAATACTGACCCCTGAATCAGTTTTACTTAAAAAGAACTCTGAATTAAATCCTGAATACATCAGAGAAAGAGTTGGTATGCCATGTTTCGTCAAACCTAACAATGGCGGATCGAGCGTCGGAACTTCCCGTGTTAACAAACCTGAGGATCTGGAAAATGCAATAGCACTGGCATTTAAAGAAGACACCGGGATTATTGTGGAATCCTATATTAAAGGTACTGAACTTAGTTGCGGATTGGTAAAGACACGATCAGAGGAGATCATTTTCCCGGTGACTGAGATAATTCCTAAAAATGATTTTTTTGATTATGAGGCTAAATACAAAGAGGGAATGTCAGATGAGATAACCCCGGCAACAGTTCCGGAAGAAATACAGAAAAGGTGCAGGCAGCTTTCATCTGAAATATACGACATATTGGATTGCAGAGGAATAGTAAGAATTGATTATATTGTAAAAGGAAATCAGTTGTATTTTCTGGAGTTGAATTCGATTCCGGGAATGAGCAGGGAAAGTATTGTGCCTAAACAAATACAGACAATGGGATTAAATGTGGAAGATATTATTAACCTGGTAATTGAAGATACTATCGAAAACTAACCCCTCTCAATTTCCAGGATCACATCATCCTTCATAACTGAATCATTTGTTTTAATATTGATTTTTTTGATCCTTCCGTTAACATGGGACAGGATTTCATTTTGCATCTTCATTGCCTCGAGGATTACAACCGGATCTCCCTGTCTGATCTCAGAGTTTTCTTCGACCATAATATCAATGATCTTTCCCGGCATCGGAGCACTCACTCTCTCAATTTTTGAGGAAGAGGCTGTTTTTGCAAGATATTTCCTGCGCTTATAAGATATGGGTGTTTCAACAGTAAAAGAATACCAGACACCATTTATCATTATGGTATACTTATTTTGATTCTTCTCCAGTATATCAACCTGGTATTTCTTTCTTTTCCAGATAATATAATTAAACCCGTCGGGCTCCTGCACAATACAAAGATCCAGCTTTTTACCCTTTACTTTTGGTTTCTCAAGCAGGGGCTGGATAACTTCAAATTTCTTTTTCCCACTACCGCAGACAATGAATTTGTCCATTCCGGATTTCCCATTTCTTTCTGCCATAATGTTTAAGTTTATAAAGACCTAAGTCTTTTGTTTAATAACCAGGGAGTTATAGCTTTACCTTTCTCAAAATTCACCTGCATTTCATCCTCACTTTTCAAATTAAGGGCATAGTCGTATGCTGCAAAAAAGGCAGCAAGCATTTCTTCTTCCGGGTCTTCATGGTAGTATATCTTCATTTCCTTCTGCAGGAAAGAGGTGTCGAATTTGCCATTACGGAAATTTTTATTTGCCAGCACCGACCTGCAGAAAGGAATCGTTGTTTTCAAGCCCTTGATCCATAACTTCTTTAAAGCATTGGAAGATAAAACAATTGCTTTTTCACGATTTTCGCCGTGAACAATAAGCTTGGCTATCATTGAATCATAATAGGGTGTAATAACAGACCCCTGTTTAACTCCTGTATCAATTCTTATATTTTTACTTCTGGGGTATGAGATCTTTTCAATTATCCCGAGACTAGGTGAGAAACCTGCCTGAACATCCTCAGCATTTATCCGGAATTCAAATGCCCACCCGTTAAAATTCACATCCTCCTGCTTAAGAATAAGCTCTTCCCCCATTGCAATCCTTATCTGCCACTCAATCAGGTCTAAGCCCGTAACCATTTCGGTAACAGGGTGTTCCACCTGTATTCTTGTGTTCATCTCCATAAAATAGAAATTATTCCGGTCATCCAGAAGGAACTCAACTGTCCCTGCACTGTAATAATCAACGGAACGTGCAATATTAACAGCTGCCTCACCCATCTTAACTCTCATGCTCTCAGTCAAAGCCGGGGAAGGCGATTCCTCGATCAATTTCTGATGCTTTCGCTGAATTGAGCATTCACGCTCTCCCAGGTGGATTATATTGCCTTTTTTATCACCTAAAATCTGGAACTCAATATGTCTTGGGTTTCTAACATACTTTTCAATAAAAAGGGAGGGGTCATTAAATGCCTTTTCGGCTTCAGAACCAGCCATTCTAAACATCTTTTCCATTTCTCCTTCCTTCTCTACTACCCTCATTCCCCTTCCTCCACCACCTGCAGCTGCCTTTAAAATTACCGGATAACCAATCATCCCCGCAACTTCCCTGGCTTCAGAATGTGTCATAACATTACCAATACTGCCCTGCAGAAGGGGAACATTATGTTTGCGGGCAAGTTGCTTTGCAATGGTTTTATTCCCCATCTTGTAAATAGAATCCGGAGAAGGGCCTATGAAAATAATATGATTTTGTTCGCAACGTTCGGCAAAAAACGGACTCTCTGCTAAAAAACCATATCCCGGATGAACAGCATCAATTTTATTCTTCCTCATAATTTCGATAAGCTTCTCAACATCCAGGAAAATAGGAATATCTTCAAAATCCTCGCTTAAATCAATAACTTTATCAGCGTGTGAAAGATACCAGGCACCGGGTTCCCTGGAAGTTTTAACTGCCCAGGTTACAATACCCATTGCAGAAGCTGTTCTCATAATCCGGACAGCAATCTCACCCCTGTTGGCAACTAAAAGATTTTTAATTTTCATTTTTCCGGATCAATTAAAGAGGAATGTTACCATGTTTGCGGGAAGGCACATTTACATGTTTATTTTCCAACGCTTCGAAACCAATGATCAGCTTTTTTCTTGTAACAGCAGGATCAATAACTTCATCAATATACCCCTTTTCATCGGCAACATAAGGATTTGCAATTTCACTCCTGTATTTGTATGCCAGCCTGTTTCTAAGAGTCTGAGGATCCTCAGATTGTGCAAGTTCATTTTTATATATTATGGCCACCGCACCCTCAGGCCCCATAACTGCTATTTCAGCCGTCGGCCAGGCAAAGTTAAAGTCGCCACCCAGATTCTTGCTGTTCATAACACAATATGCTCCCCCGTATGATTTTCTCAGTATTACCGTAATACGCGGAATGGTAGCATCAGCAAATGCATAGAGCAGCTTTGCCCCATGTCTTATAATGCCATTGTGTTCCTGATCTATCCCGGGCAAAAATCCAGGCACATCTTCCAGTGTCAGAACCGGTATATTGAAAGAATCACAGAACCTGACAAAACGGGCTGCTTTCAGGGAAGAATTAATATCGAGAGTGCCGGCAAGACACTTTGGCTGATTGGCGACAATTCCAATGGTCTTGCCCTTCAGACGCCCAAAACCAATTACTATATTCTGGGCAAATAATTCAGATATCTCAAAAAAGCTCCCCCTGTCAACAAGTAAATTTATTACCTCCTTGACATCATAAGGCTTATTTGTGTCATCAGGAACAATATCACGCAATTTCTCCTCAATGTCTTTCTGAGGTTCATTTTCTTCAACAATTGGGGGATTTTCCAGGTTATTGGAAGGCAGGTAGGAAAGTAATTTGCGAACGCCAAAAAGAGTGTTTTCCTCATTCTCATATAACATATGGGCAATACCACTCTTTCTGGCATGAATCTCAGCACCCCCCAGGTCTTCAAAACTTACATCCTCATTAAGTACTTCTTTAACAACATTGGGACCCGTTACAAACATGTAACTGGTTTTATTTGTCATGAAAACAAAATCCGTAATGGAGGGAGAATACACTGCGCCACCGGCAGCAGGCCCCATTATAACACTTATCTGGGGAATAACACCTGAGGACTGAACATTCCGGTAAAAAATTCCGGCATATCCTGCCAGACTCGCAACACCTTCCTGAATTCTTGCACCTCCTGAATCAATAACACCAATAAGCGGAGCCCCCATTTTGAGAGCCATATCCTGTATTTTTGAAATCTTGGCAGCATGTACAGCTCCCAGGGAGCCACCCATAATATTGAAATCCTGTGCGAAGGCAAAAGCTAACCGGTTGCTTATTTTTCCATGACCGATAACCACTCCGTCACCGTATGAGCTTTTAATCTTCCCAAAGCCTGTATCTTTTATCAGCGGGGTCGCAAATGCATCTATTTCCTCAAAAGTCCCTTCATCAAATAAAATCCCTATTCTTTCCCTGGCAGTCAGCTTCCCCTTGTTGTGCTGCTTTTCGGCATTGGCTTTGCTGTTCTGTTCGTTAAAAGCCTTCTGCCTTTCCGTAAATCTTATAAAATTTCTTCCGTTTATATCCATAATTTGGTGATTAAAACTGACTTGCCTATATAATATGCTATATAACATATTATTAAGCCATTCAAATTCAATTCATTAAGAACGAAAACGAAAAATCAGCCAATCTTTTTCCCCTGCAAATGTAAGAATAAAATTAAATTTTAGAATTCTAATTTTGATGAAAAAACAAATTGAGTTGTAACAAATTGAATATCTTATGCTTAAATTAAAGCATTTTATCGAACAATAAATTTTGCCAGAACCATTTAATATTCAGCGCCTAACATGCCATAATTAAAAAATCCACCGGAAGAGAGTCTCCTCTCCACCGGTGGATGGACTAAAACACACCGGAAAATAAAAATAAACCCCAATAATTCGGAATAAACCTAAAATTCCTATCCGGATACCTTCTGATTATTTTTTGAGGAAAGGAACAGAAAATTGTCGCAAATAATTTCAGTAGTATATCTCTTATTACCCTCCTTATCTTCCCAGGTATGAGTTTGAAGCTTACCTTCCACATACAGTGGATCTCCCTTCTTTACATACTTACTCACCGCTTCAGCCCTCTTATTCCAGACAACAATTTTATGCCATTCTGTCTTTTTAATTTCCTTTCCATCTTTATCTGTATATTCTTCATGGGTTGCAAGGGGGAAATTTGCAACCACCTGTTCCTGGTTTATTTGATTGATACGGGGATCATCCCCTACATTTCCCACCAGCATGACTTTGTTGATAGTAGATTTCATTAATATTACGTTTTAAATTGTAAAAAATAGTGATATGTATGTTACCTGAATGATTATTGTACTGTTTAATGTCAGGAATTTGTAAAAAACAGCGTTAGGAAAGAAAAAAAATGATTTTTTTGTAATTATTTTTTTAACTACCTGGAATTCAGTGGGAAATTATGCCTGGGAACCATGGGTTTTTTTCAATCGCTTTCTTTCTGATTCGTCGAGGAGAATTTTCCGTATTCTGATAGATTTTGGGGTTACCTCGACATATTCATCATTACGGATATATTCCATGGCTTCTTCGAGAGAAAATTTTACAGACGGAATAATTACGGCCTTGTCATCAGAACCTGAAGCACGAATATTAGTTAATTTCTTTGTTTTTATTACGTTAATCACCATATCATCCTGCCGGGTGTTTTCTCCTATAACCTGCCCTGCATAAACCTCTTCGTTTGGTTCAATAAAAAATTTTCCTCTGTCCTGAAGTTTATCAATAGAATAGGCTATTGCCGTACCGGTTTCCATTGCAATAAGAGAACCATTTCTTCTGTTTGGAATATCCCCCTTCCAGGGTTCATATGCAGTAAACCGATGGGTTATAATAGCTTCACCCTCTGTATATGTTAAAAGCGGGTTAGTTATTCCGATTAGTCCCCTCGAAGGAATGTTGAACTCCAGAAGTATTCTGTCATTTCTGGGCTGTATATTTATAATTTCACCTTTACGTCGCGCTGCAACTTCAATGACTTTTCCGGAATGTTCTTCCGGCACAAGAATTGTTAATAATTCAACCGGTTCATACTTAACAGTATCAATTTCTTTAATTATTACCCTGGGCTGGCCCAGTTGGAACTCATATCCTTCTCTTCTCATTGTTTCAACCAGAATAGAAAGATGAAGAATACCCCTTCCGTATACCTGCAGTTTCTCAGGTGAATCGGTTTCCTCCACTCTAAGGGCAAGGTTTTTCTCGGTTTCTCTGAAAAGCCTGTCCCGAAGATGCCGGGATGTAACATAGATGCCTTCTTTTCCGTAAAAGGGTGAATTGTTGATGGTAAATAACATACTCATCGTGGGTTCATCAATAGTAATGGCTGCAAGACCTTCGGGAGCATCATAGTCAGCAATTGTGTCCCCGATGTCAATATTTTCAGGTCCAAGTACAGCACATATCTCACCCGCAGGTATTTCATGCTTTACCTTCTCCTTTGATAAGCCTTCGAAAACATATAACTCTTTCACCGTGAACTTAAAAATTTCACCACCGGGTCTGACCACAGAAAGCTGATCCCCGGCTTTTATGCTCCCTCTTGATATCCTTCCGACTGCAATACGGCCCAGATATGAAGAATAATCAATTGAACTTACCTGTAACTGCAGGCTCCCCGGAATATTTTTAAAGGGTTTAACATAGCTTATAATAGTATCTAACAGGTAACTTATATCCCCTGCCGGCTTACGCCAGTCTGCGGACATCCATCCCTCTTTTGAAGATCCGAAAATTGCAGGAAACCCGAGTTGTTCCTCGGTGGCATCCAGACTGAACATCAAATCATAAACCGACTCCAACACTTCATCCGGTCTGCAGTTAGGTTTATCCACCTTATTTATTACAACAAGAGGTAAGAGGTTTAATTCAAGTGCTTTCTGCAGTACGAAACGGGTTTGTGGCATCGGGCCCTCAAAAGCATCAACAAGCAATAAAACGGCATCCGCCATGTTCAGCACCCTTTCTACTTCACCACCAAAATCAGAATGCCCGGGAGTGTCAATGATATTTATCTTAACTCCCTTATAACGAACCGAAACGTTTTTTGAAAGTATGGTGATCCCCCTCTCCCTTTCAAGATCATTGGAATCAAGTATCAAATCTCTGACCTCCTGGTTGTCCCTGAATAACTTAACCTGGTGAAGGATCCGGTCAACCAGGGTTGTTTTTCCGTGATCAACGTGGGCAATAATCGCAATATTCCTGATTTCCAATATTTAACTGCTCTAAAAGAAGTCGCAAAAGTACTTGTAATTTATGGAATATAAAAATCGGTCGGCGCTCGCAGAAAGTGTTGTCAATCAAGAATATATTCTTTGTGTCCTTTGTGCGTACTTTGTGTCCTTCGTGGTTAATGTACTTTTTAAATAACCTCGATAGCAATTTTAGCTGATTGAACTTAATCTATGCCTTTTCTATTCTGAACGAATTATATAAAAGATAAAACATGGCAATAAGAAGCAATGCCATTCCTCCGGTTTGCCCAAAGGAATCAGCTGCAATACCCATGAGAGGTGGCATAACACCACCACCTGCAACACCCATGATCATTAGCCCTGATATCTCATTTGCTCTCTCAGGCTTCCTTTTTAGTGCAGCAGAAAAAATAATTGAAAAAATACTCGCCACAGTAATTCCGATACAGAATACCAACACGAGGATTGCCCATAATTTACTCGTCATAAGCATGATTATCAGGGATGTAATGGCAATTATAATGCTGATCATGTAAAATGTTCGTCCTGATATCTTCAGAAGGAGAATAGCTCCAAGGAAGGTGCCAATTGTACGGGCTGCAAAATACAGACTTGTACCATATCCTGCCTTCTCAAGAGGAATATCAACACGCTCCATCAGAAATTTAGGAATGGTAATGTTTAATCCAACATCCAGACCCACAACAAAAATAATTCCCAAAAATAACATAAGGATAACTTTATCCTTTAATAAGCCGAAGCAAGCCCCGAAGGAACCAGATTCAACAACAGCCTGTTCTCTGGGAATATTTGTCAGGATCAGCCAGAGACTCGATAAAATAATTATTCCGCCGAAAATAGGGAACATCAGTTTCCAGTTTCCAAAAGTAACAGATGCTAATCCGGCAATTATGGGTCCTAAAAATGAAGATATTGCTTTTACAAACTGCCCTAAGGTAAGACTACTTGTTAATTTATCACCACTAACTACATTAGCAACTAATGGATTAAGAGATACCTGTAATATAGTATTACCAATTCCCAGCAGGGCAAATGCCAGTAATACCGTAGGAAATCTATAGGAAATAAGGGGGATGACCATTGCCACCAGGGTTATCAGCATACTTAAAAGCACTGTGTTTTTTCTTCCCAGTTTATTCATTAATAAGCCGGTAGGAACAGAAAAAACAGCAAACCATAAAAACACCATTACAGGTAATATGTTCGCCAGTGTATCTGTAAGATTAAAATCCTGCTTGACATAATTAGTTGAGATACCAACAGCATCAATAAATCCCATGATAAAAAAACCAAACAGGACAGGGAGCACTTTTGAAACAGCAGACTCGTTTTTCATAACTTTGACGTATTAATATGAGTGAAAATATTAATTAATGATTTTTTACATTTTTGAGAGGAGATCTTTTACATTATCCCAGAATTCTGTCTCCAACAATCTTGCGCTGCCAATGAGCGCAGCATTTTCCATCAGTTCGGATATGAACACAGGTATTTTTATGCTTTGTTTCTCCAACATATTTTGAAATGCCGGTCCTATCAATTCCCACGCACCGGTCATATTTCCCCCGATAACAAGAACATCAGCCTGAAATGTTTTTATCCAGGGTGATAAAAATTCACCCAGATTATTACCAAATTCAATAAACAGATCTTTTGCATTATTATCAGTTCCGGCTACTTCAGCAATTTCCTTTACCCCTGAGAGCACACTTCCCGTTCTCTTACCATACTCTCTGATATACCATCTTGTGGAAAAATAGTCGTCCGCTATTCCGTCTTTATATGGCAGATGCCATACACACCCCAGCTTCGGGACTGTCTCGTCTTCCAGAACAGGAACTCCGTTACGGATAAATGCCGACCCAAATCCTGTTCCAAGTGTAAGGGCAACAGCCCTTTCAAAGCCGGAAGCTTTCCCGATCCAGGCCTCACCTACCGCAAAAGCTGTAGCATCATTCATAAATCTCACAGGTACGACATCACCCAATTTCAAAGCTTTTCTCAGATAATCTCCTACATCCAGGTTATAGAGACTTTCATACTTTGCCACTCTTTCAAACAGGGCGATGCCTTTTTCATAATCAAAAGGGCCGGGCATGGCAAAACCTATACCTGCAAGTTCTCCCGTGTTTACATTTGACAGAGTTTTCTCCAGTGCCCTGATCCAAACATCCATTATAGCATTTGCCGGAGCCTGGTTATTCACTTTCATATCCGTAAAACTTCCGGGAATGATATTCTTTTCATCCATATCTATAAGCGCACAGCAAATGTGGCTTCCCCCGATGTCGACACCAACACTGTATCTCTTCATCTTTATATATGATTAATTAAAAACCGCTAAATTTAACATTAAAGTATAAACTTCAAATGATGTTGGTCTTACATTTTTTGTTTTTTCTCAAAAAAGTTAATTATGAGTATACTTCAGAAAGTAAATTCACCCCCGCCTGTATGCCGGCAGGATGGGATCCTTTACTCATCTTCATTATCTATTTAATTATGATCTTGTTCCCGTAAACCTGCTGTTTGTTGAAAACACGCAGAAAATAGACCCCCGGAGTCTTTTCGGGTAAAACTATTTCATTGATTCCCTGTTCAGTCTTTTCCGTCAGGATCACTTTTCCGTCAGGACTTATTATCTGCAGAACAGAAGATTCTTCAGTAAAGATATAGAATTGTCCCCGGGAAGGATTCGGATATACTCTGATATTGTGTTCAACAACCTTTTTGTCCAAAACATCAACTGTATTACCTGTAATTACAATATTATCTATTGCCCAGTAAAAGAAATTCATATTATTTCCTTCAATCACCCAGGCAATATATGTTGTTGCAGACAATGTTGTAATGGGAACAGTTATTTTTTCCGGACCTTTATCTCCCTGGCCGGATATTACCACAAAATCTTCATCTTTCCAGTTTATAAGATCACTGCCGGATTGCAGTTTAAATGTACATCCGATCCCCGGATCACCAATGTAATGAAGGAATTCAAGAGTCACTTCATTCACAGAAGACATGTCCATAGGAGGAGTAATCAACCTTGATGTACCTGTCTCCTCATGATAAAATGCTATCATCTCATTAATAAAACCGCCGGCAATACTGTATTCAAATACACCCCATTTATCAGGGGTTCCGGTGCCGTCATAAGTCTGGGACCAGCATTCAGGAAAGTACCATGAGTCAAATGATTCCATGAAAGGCAGGGACAATGAACCACACAATGTTTTAAAGGCATGGGGACCTGCCCATGTACTCAGATCTTCGTTCCCGCAATCAGCCTGCACATAAAATTCATAATTTGTGAGAGGATTTAAACCATCGGCTGTCCATTCGTTACTGTTTATCCCATAAGCACAAACAGCTTCCTCATTATTACCCGGAGTAAATCCAACCGTACCTGCCTCAACATTCCAGCTTCCTTCATTCATCCCTGCCAGCCAGGAGAGCCGGGCTGATGTGCCTGTAATATCCCCTGCCAGAAGGGATTTTGGAGCAGGACAGGAAGGAGCCTCATAAATAGTTATATCATCAAGAACAATATTATTGTTGCTAAAAAATCCCGCGTTATTTAGGCTGTTAATTCCAATGTAACAGGGACCGTCCACAACAGGAGTGAAGTAACCGCTAAGCAACTGGTAACTCCCGGTATTTATTCCGGTTACCGGAATAATAATATCAGTCATTTTACCGGCAACAGGGGAAATCCCGCAGGCAACTGCCAGAGTTGTGTTCAACGGATCCCCGTCTCCCTGGCGTGCATATAGTTCAACTATGTAATTTTTCCCTGCCTCCAGGTTAAATCCATTGAATAACCAGGTATTACCATTTCCCTGAAACAAAGCATTCCATGATCCGGTTCGGGGAGCCCTGTAATCAGATTTGTAAGTATTATTTGCAGACCATATACCAGTGCCGCTGACATATTGTTCTAGCCAGCAATTGGTCAGATAACTTCCGGATGAATGATTCGTTTCAAAACCTTCAAAAAAGGGAAGCGAAGCAACAGAACAAGAAGTCCTGTTAAATGAATTAAGGCTCTTGGATGAATAATAATGGAACTCATCAACAGTCCATATCTTGTAGTAATACGCTGTATATTCGCTAAGTCCGGTATGACTGACAACAGTGTCGGGTCCTGAGTAAACCACCGTACCTCCCCCAGCAAGGATGCTGCCCGGACTGTATGGTGTGCCATTTACCGGGTTGCCAAAGCTGGAGGAAATGTTTGCAGCAATAATAATATTATTTCCTGCGGCATTTTTTCTGCAAAAGAGATCAATCCGTGAGTCGTTCACAGGTGCCGAAGAAAATGCAAGTGGCGGACTAAGACTGGTGACAGCTGAATCAACGATACCGGGAGAATAATCAGTTCCCGAATAAGAAAAAAGTTTATAAAAATATTTCGTGGAATGGGTCAATCCTGTATGGGAAACCGGGGAAGGTAACCCGGCCGATAAAACATTGCCTCCGGCAAAAGGTTCACCTGTTGCAGGTATAGCACCGTCAGGAGCATGAAACACCCCCGTGGTATTCCAGACAATAAGCACCTCATCGCCCTTGGGATTAGTCTCATATGAGACACTGATCTCTTGTGTGCTCATAACTTCCAAAGAAGCAGAGGAAGGATGTACCGGCATGGTGGATATCCCATCAAATTCATCTGCACCGACATCAGGGAACATATACCTGGTTTCTTCATTAATATCCTTTTCAACAGGCTCGGGACTCTTAACACTTACTCCGCTGCTCTCCAGTCTCGTTGGCACTGTCTTGTCAATATGCAGATCATAGGGTTTTACACTTGTATTAATAAATGGAGGAAGTTCTGAAAAGGAAGCGTCATCACGGAGAGAAACCCTGGTTTTATAACTGCTGATGGATTCGCAACCATTTGTGCCGTCATAAAATATCAGATTGTGTGCTCCGGGTATACCTGCATAAAAATTATTATTGTTTGATGTTGAAGGGTAATTTTCAAGTGAACTCGTATGATTCCTGAAGGCGGCAGTTATTCCGTTCCCTTTTGGAACTGATATGTTGACAATATTGTTATTTCTCAGGTCAAGATATGATGCGTTTTCAGCAAATATTCCGGCAGAACCGAAAGTTTCCCCTGTGGAGACAGCATTAAGATATATCGTGTTATACATAATAAATGAATAGCCACTGTTTGTTATCTTTATACCGGTAACAGGTACTTCCGTGTTTGCATTAGGCGCCTGCAGATCACTGATCATATTATTATATAAACGTATTGAAGCAAAATACGTACTTCCGATATGTACACCGGATATGGATGGATTTTCACCGGAGGAACGTAAATTAAAGATTTTGTTCCTTTCAATAAAGTGAACCCCGCTGTTTTCACTGGTTTGAATTCCTGTTACTGAGCCTGATGAACTCATAGCCGTGGAAGCAAGGTCAAAAATAACATTATCCTGTACCCAGGTATAACTATACGATATGTGCATACCAATTATATGGGCACCTCCTCCATAACACCTGATATTATAGATGGAATCATGCTGAAATTTAAAATTGCCGTACTGTCTCCAATCAGCAGTTTTTAATATCCCCACAAGCATATGCTCCGAAGATGAAGAACTTGAAATATTGTAAATAGTATTATTCTTAAACTCCAGTGGATAGTTCCCTGAATTTCCGGTTACACATCGCATACCTGCAATAAGCTGACTAAACTCAGGATTTGTAGAGGAAATATTAAATACATCATTATTATTAATCTTTCCGTTCAGGGATGAGGTGATCATTATCCCATATACCTCTCCGTCGCCTGAACTGACCATATCTGAAACGGTGTTTTCAGTTACAGTCAGGTCTTTGGCATGACCGGCCATAATCCCGCATTGAACTTTAGTGCTGTTATAAATGTTGATCCTGCGGATTATATTCCTTTTAATATCAAGGGTAGTATTATTGCTTGTAGTTATCAGGTTTATGATGCCATAAAAAGTCCCTGAAGTCGATGTTACATTCAGGTCAGATATTATATTATCCTGAATATTAATTATTTCATAGGGAAGAATATTAAAAGAAATACCTGCAAAACTGCCGTTTCCGGTTACAGACAACTTTCCGGACTGTGTGCCGGAAGAGTATCCAATGATGTTCCTGCTTATATTCCTGTTACTACTATAATAATCATATTCAGCATTCTGAAAATATATTCCGTACATCGGACCATTCATATTACGGGAGGATGTCTGATAAATTTTGTTTCCTTCTATGGCCCAGCCCCCATTCCCGTATCTGAGGTAAATTCCTGCACATCCTGATTCAAGATGAAAATCATATATCTCATTATCCGTGATCACGTTACTTTGATTTGTGAAATTTTCCCATTGCTGAGGATACTGACTTCTTCCATAAATACCCTTTGAAGGCAAATTATCCGGTGCTGCCGGTCCTATAATGCAATTCATTATTGAATCCCTGGAATTACCCCATCCATTCTTCACAGAAGTTGCAAAGAAGACAGTTCCCCCGTCAGTATCGGGAAGGGTTGATGATGAACCAAGCAGTTTGCAATATTCTACTGAATTATATTGGGCATCATTGATAAAACGTATTGTACTGGTTCCTTCAGCGGAAGAAGAGCTGTAATTTGCCAGGGTTAATCCATGAGTGAGTCCTTCCAGGTATCCGTTTATGGTCACCATATCTGCACCATTAAAATCAATTAACGGGTTCCCGCTTACATTCCCGTAAACTGTCCTGTGCTCACCTTCCGGACAAATGGTAAGGCTGGCCCAATTCCCCTGATAAATCACAGATGGTGTTATTCCCTCGTAAGAATCATTCATTAATCTTACATTTATTTCCTTTTCAGTCTGATCCGAAGCATTAATTGCAGAGAAAGCTTTCTTCAGGTTAGGATATTGTCCATCCGCATTATTGGATCCAGAGACCTCAACGGCAGTCACACTATGTTCGGTGGCAAACCGGTATGGACCTGCCCACTCACTGAAATCCCCCGGTCCCCATACGGCCCGGACATAAAATTCATATACGGCAGCTTCACTCAAACCGGATAGTGAATAACTGTTTTCAGTTGTATTATCCCTGTTGCCTGACCCTGGCGAAAAAGGTGAAATCCCCCATTCTATTTCCGACTCTCCTGCCCCGCAAACCCAGGTCAGATAGGCTGAACTGTTATTAACATTTTCCGCTTTCATTAAAACAGGTCTGGTTCCGGGTATTGTTTCATAAACAGAAATATCATCTATGTAAATATAAGTTTGAGTATTTAAAGGTTTATTTCCTCTAATTCCAATAAAATACCCTTTTGTTTCAGGTACTGAAAATGTTCCGGATAAAAGCTGATATGTTGAATTTGTGATCCCTGTAGCCGGAATAATAATATTATTCATCATTTCCACATCCGGTGTATCGCCGTATGCTACAGTTATCTGTGATGTTCCGGGATCTCCTTTATCTTGCCGGGCATACATTTCAAAGGTATAATTTTTACCTTCTTCCAGCAGTATTTCCTGGAATATCCAGTAATCAGGGCCACCTGCAAGATATCCAAAATTCAGACCGCTATTCGGATAAGCAAACAGTGTATTACTTTTATCTATCCCCCATCCGCCAATGCCATCAACAGGTTTATGTGTCCAGCACCTGGATACAGGTGAGTATACTATATGTCCTTCTTCAAAACCCTCAAAAAAAGGAACCGGATATGCCCCGCAACCAGTTGAAAAATTGTATGGCCCCGACCATGTACTGTATTCCCCTTCTCCACAGTCAGCCTGAACATAAAACTCGTAGCTTGTCAAAGGGATTAATTTTTCCACTGTCCATGAAGATTCCTGTATTCCGTAGTTTTTTTCAATTTCATCGTTAGTGCCGGGATTAAAACCGGGATATCCCAGTTCCACATTCCATGCCGTCCCACTACCTCTCGGCACCCAGCTCAATTCAACGGTGGTCCCGTCAACATCAGCACCCAGGGGAAATGGCATCGGACAATCCGGTAAGGGTACATAATGCACCGTTAAGACCCAGGTGTTATTTACGACCTTGTTATAAAGAGTATCACATCCGCTCCTTCCATGTGTCCTTCCTGTATGTAACTGAAATTCAACTTCACCGGTGGCCAGATTGGCAAAGGTTAAACCGTTCCTGGAATAATTATAGGGTCTGATGTCTCCGACTCCTGAAGTGATGCTCTGCTCACCGGCTGATACAGTTGGAGAATATAACCAGGATCTTTGCTGAAATGGATAACCTATTCCATCCATGGTATATGAAACATCTAAACCGGATATCTCATTTCCATCGGGTATATTCACTTTTAATGTCCCCGGACAATTGGAAAAACCCGGCAAAGAGCGAAAATCATAATCGGTTTCAATACAGCCTGAGGTATAGGTTACTGTAATCTGACCCTGTCCTGAAAGTTTTGCTGAAAGCAAAATCAAAAATATAATGCTAATAAGTGATTTTGACATGAAGTTTTTTTTTAGGGACTAAAGATAAATAAAGTCTGTTGAGAATAGAATCAACAGTTCGTTATATTTTAATACTGCGCTGATAATTATATTTATATATTTGCAAACGACAGTTCATTAAGATAACCGGAAAAACTTATATCCATGTACTTCATCTACACCCTTGGTTTTATTTCATTGTTTTTTTTCCTCACTTCATGCAATCAGCAACCAAAAGAAAATACACGGATTGTTAAGGGTATTGGCTACTATCCGGGGATCAGCGTCCGGGAATATGGAGTATTGCCGGAAAATGACCCGAAGGTTAACCGCGACAGGTTGCAGGCTGCAATTGACATTGCTGCAGGAAGTGGAGCAGCTTTGTTTATTGAACCCTCAGAAAACCCCTATCCTGTTGCGGGTGGACTGGTATTGAAAATGAATGTTTCATTAATCGGAGTACACGGCCCCGTAGGGCGAGGTACTTGTCACCCTTCAAAAGCACAACCCGTGGGAAGTGTATTCAGGATCGAAGATGAAGATCTGCCTTTTCTTACAGTGGAATCGGCAACACAGATCAGGGGAATCCAGTTCTGGTACCCGAAACAAACGAATACTGATCCGGAAAAGATCATTCCCTACCCGCCCACCATCAGGGTCTCGCAGGGACATTTTACACAGGGAGTCACTCTGTCATGTCTTACCTTTTTCGGAGAATACACTGCAATGGATTTTACAGCAAGTAAAAATTTCCCATGTGAACAGATACTCGCAGAACATTGTTACGGATACCCGTTGAGCGGTAAATTTTTTCATATCGATTACTGCTATGATATCCCGCGAATACTCCATTGCCATGTTAACCCGGCTAACAGGCGGTTAATAGATGGCGAATATAGCCGTGAAATCATTGATGCCGTGGTGGCAAAAGGTACGTTTACCTATTCCGTTGATCATGCTGATAATGCCGTTCTGATGGATATTTTCACTTTTGGGGCATACGGAGGGGTAAAACTCGGTCCCGCCACATACGGGCAACTAACTAATTTCAACCTCGATTGCGTAACTGTAGGCATTCATAAATACGGTGACGGTACTTTTAACAGGAACTGGCAGATAGCACAGGGGTCTGTCATTGCCAACACAGGTGGAAGTATCGAAGATATTCACCCAATCATCATTGAGGGACAGGGACATACCGCTATCAGCCAGGTGGAAGCTTTTTCCGGCCCAAACGGAGCCCTCACCACCCTGAATCAATCAGCTGACTTCCTGCTGGTACAGGGAGACAAACCCCTTACCGTGAGCTTATACGGCTGCAGAATGCGCAACTATACATCAGTAGTCCCAATTACCATTAATAATCCGTCAGCCTGGGTAAAGGCTGTGGCATGTGTGGACAAACACGAACAACTGTTTGAAGGTTTGTTCAGACAAAAATAGAAGTGCAGAAACCATCATCACATAATTGCGAAAAGTCTTGCAAGTACCGTATGGCCTCTCACCCCGCGCAATGAAGAGGCGGATGTGATGGAAGAAACTTCTGGTAAAAATTGGGAAATACCATGGTATTATTAATAAATAAATTTCTCCCCGGATAAGAAAGAAAATATCCGGAATTCATCATTATTGATTAATTTTGCAGATTTATTGAACACAACATCCTTCCGGATGTTATTTAACTGATATTTGATAAATTTTACTTATGAGAGATTGGCTTGGTGTTTTTAACGGGAATAAACGATTACTGATTTTTGGATTTCTTTTTAGTTTCTTTTCTTCATTCGGACAAACTTTCTTTATTTCTCTGTTTGTACCTTACTGGTTATCACTCTTTGAACTTACAAATTCCGGATTCGGCATGTTGTATGCCTCAGTTACCATCGCAGGGGCTGTATTTATATCCTTTTCCGGGAAATATATTGATAATGTCGCCTTAAAGAAATATGCCCTGTTTGTTTTTACCGGATTGATACTTTCTGTCCTGTTGCTGTCCCTGACCTCCGGCATCTTTATTATGGCTGCCGGCTTACTGCTTGTTCGCTGGCTTGGACAGGGTCTGATGTCACACACATCATCAACAGGTATAGCTAAATATTTTGATCATCACAGAGGTAAGGCTCTGAGTTTTAGTGCTCTTGGACATCCTGCGGGACATTTTATCTTCCCCATAATCATGCTTCCCCTGATAGCTCTTACAGGGTGGAGAAACAGTCTTATTATCGTATCTGTAATCGGATCAGCTATCATGATCCCGGTAATTCTTTCTTTAAAAAACATACCCGATCCCGGGGCTGTCTCAACTGCAACAGATCAACAAGGTAATACCAATAGCTCAGATAAACCTGTTAACTATTTTAAAAGCATTGATTTCTGGATAATTGCATTGAACATATTCTCCATACCTTTTATCTGTACTGCCATTTTCCTTTACCAGTACTCAATTGGAGAAAGTCATGGTTGGACAGCATCATGGGTGGCTTTTTCATTCTCCTTCTTCGCAATATTCAGCGCAATCGGACTTGTGATTTCAGGTAGCCTTACAGACAGGTTCACCGGAATATTTCTCTTCCCACTATACCTGATCCCTGCAATTATCGGTGTTCTGTTAATGGCTATTTCCGGTAATAAATACATCTTTCCTGTTTTTTATGCACTTATTGGTATCTCATCCGGACTTGGCAGTACGATAAAAACTGCCATGCAAACAGAGCTGTATGGAACAGGTAACCTTGGGAGGGTACGCAGTTACTTCAGTACTATCCTGGTTATCAGTACTGCTTTAGGACCGCCCGTTTATGGCTGGTTTATCGACAGAAATGTCTCTCTCCAGACGATAATGTTATTCACAGGTTTGTTTATAATTATCACTGCCATTCTAAGTTTTCGTTTATGGCCTGTAGCTTATCATAAAAAACTCAGGGCATATATATACCTGCCGGTAATATTTCCGAGGAAGTAACCAGTTGGCAGTGAGCAGTTAGCAGGGGGGGTATGTTACAAGAAACTGTTCCCCGAAGCTTTAATTGTAACCACCATGAACAAAGATAAACCGATTGAAACTTCCCGCAAAAGACCTGTCAGTCCCTGACAGCGTCGAACCATGAAAAACAAATATAAAAAGAAACCAACCATACTGATGCCAATTGGCTGCTATATACTGTCAACTCCTCTAAAAAACCGAATATTATTACTAATTTTGAGCGTTTTTTAAAATTCACTCTATTTCATGAACCCGGAAATTCCATCAAAGTACGATCCATCCCTAACAGAAGACAAGTGGTACACGTACTGGCAGACTCATGGCTTTTTTAACAGTGATCCTGATCAAAGGGAACCATATACGATTGTCATTCCTCCGCCCAATGTCACTGGTGTCCTTCACATGGGACACATGCTCAATAATACCATTCAGGATGTACTGATTCGCAGGGCAAGGATGATGGGGAAGAATGCACTCTGGGTACCCGGCACCGACCATGCATCCATTGCAACTGAAGCAAGAGTGGTAGCAAAACTGAAAGAGGAAGGAATTGAAAAATCTGCTCTTACCAGGAAAGAGTTTCTGGATCATGCCTGGGAATGGAAAGAAAAACATGGCGGAATTATCCTTGAACAGCTGAAAAAACTTGGAGCTTCATGTGACTGGAGAAGGACAAAATTCACTATGGACGATGATATGTCGGAAAGTGTTCTGAAGGTTTTTGTTGACCTGTACAAAAAAGGACATATTTACAGGGGCGTGAGAATGGTGAACTGGGATCCTGAAGCAAAAACAGCCGTATCCGATGAAGAAGTAAACTATAAAGAAGTAAAGTCAAAACTGTATTATGTAAAGTACCCTGTTCAGGGCGAAGACAGTTTTCTTACCATAGCCACAACCCGTCCTGAGACTATTCTGGGTGATACAGCGGTTTGTGTTCACCCGGAAGATGAACGGTTTACCTCATTTCATGGGAAAAATGCAGTTATCCCCCTGGTTGACAGAGTTGTGCCAATTATCACCGATGATTATGTTGACCGGGAATTCGGAACGGGCGCGTTGAAAATAACTCCTGCGCATGATGAAAATGATTATTACATTGGACTAAAACATAAGCTCCCTTCCATTAATATCTTCAACGATGACGGTACACTGAATGAAAATGCAGTATGGTTTGTCGGTGAAGACAGATTCAAGGCAAGGGAAAAAATGGCCAAAGTACTTGAAGAGAAAGCTTACCTGGTAAAAACAGAAAACTATACCAATAAAATAGGATATTCTGAGCGTACAGATGCCGTTATTGAACCTAAATTAAGCATTCAGTGGTTCCTTAAAATGAAAGAACTTTCAGTGCCGGCACTGGAAAATGTTATGAACGACAAGGTAAGACTTTATCCTTCCAAGTTTAAAAACACCTATCGTCACTGGATGGAGAATGTGAAGGACTGGTGCATATCCCGTCAGCTCTGGTGGGGACAACGTATTCCTGCATATTATTATGGAAGTAACCCGGGACCGGATGATTATGTTGTTGCCCTTAGTGCTGAAGAAGCACTGGAACTGGCGAAAGAGAAAACCGGAAATAAAAACCTGAAGCTATCCGATCTAACACAGGATGAAGATGTTCTGGACACATGGTTCTCCTCATGGCTCTGGCCGATTTCAGTTTTTGACGGTATACGTAATCCGGGAAATAAAGAAATCAGCTACTACTACCCTACCAACGATCTTATCACAGCACCTGAAATATTATTTTTCTGGGTTGCACGGATGATCATTGCCGGATACGAATATAAAGGAGAAAAGCCCTTTGATAATGTATATCTTACCGGCATAGTAAGGGACGGAAAGCGCCGTAAAATGTCAAAATCGCTTGGTAACAGTCCCGACCCCATTGAGCTGATGAAGAAATACAGTGCAGATGGAGTACGGGTGGGGATGTTATTATGTTCACCTGCCGGTAACGACCTCCTTTTTGATGAAAGCCTGACTGAACAGGGACGGAATTTCGGTAATAAAATATGGAATGCCTTCCGGCTGGTAAAATCATGGAAAAACGACAATACCCTTACTCAACCCGAAGAAGCCTCGCTCGCTGTACAATGGTTTGCATCCCGCTTATCAAAAGGGATAAAGGAGATGGATGGATGCTTTGGAAAATATCGTATTTCCGAAGCCCTCATGGTAATCTACAAATTGTTCTGGGACGATTTTTCGTCCTGGTACCTGGAAATGATCAAACCTGCATATCAAAAACCTGTTGATAAGACTACCCTGATAAAAACAACAGAATTTTTCGAAAAAATGCTCCAGCTCCTGCATCCTTTTATGCCATTCATAACTGAAGAAATATGGCAGTACCTGAGGGAGCGGAATCCGGGGGAAAGTATCATGATAACACAAATGCCGGTACCCGGAAAGATTGATCTTCAAATGTTAAATGAATTTGAGCAGGCTAAGGATATCATCGTTAATATTCGCGGACTAAGAAGTGAAAAGAATATTTCACCTAAAGAAAGCATCGAACTTCTTTTTACAAATAATCATCCGGACAAAAACAATCTTTTGCAATCCGTGATAATGAAAATGGCCAATTTGTCGGATATCAGGGTAGTACACAGCAAGCCGGAAGATGTGGTTTCTTTTATTGTGAAGAATACAGAGTACTATGTACATGTGGGAAGTAAAATGAACAGGGAGGAAGAACGAAAGAAACTTGAAACAGAGTTAAAATATATGGAAGGATTCCTTACTTCGGTTAACAGGAAACTCGAAAATGAAAACTTCGTAAAAAGCGCACCGGAAGAAGTCGTTAAAAAGGAATTTGCTAAAAAGGAAGATGCTGAAAATAAAATAAAAGTGCTCCGGCAGCAGATAAGCCGGTTATAGGATTTTCTATCCTTTATATATTTCCCGTCAGCTTCATTTTATATAATTGTGAAAATACTTTTATTCTTCTGGCTTCGCTGATGTTTCCCATATAAAGAACCGGAGGACTTAAGCGTCCGGCCAAGGAAATCACGACGGTTTAAGTTACCGGAAGAACAGGTATTGCACATTTTTTTAAATTTTTATTTCCATAATAGCTCGTTATATTTTTTTATTGCGCTGATAATGAATATTTTAACAATTTATGCTAAAATTACTCATATTGTTAATAATCAACATATTGCGCCTTTGCGCCTTTGCGTTTTTTTTAATTTAACTAACTATTGTTTCCACAAACCCAGGTTAATTATTCTCTTAGACAGTAATTGTATCAGCTATGGGTAACAAAGAGTGAGAAAAATTACATTATGGTGCAAGACGTTTCAAAACCCACGAAGTATTCATTATGTCATAACTGTAAATCAACCTGTCGTGCAGCCGGTTCTCCCTCCCCTGCCAGAATTCAAAATATTCGGGCACTACAATATACCCGTTCCAGAATTCGGGACGGGGTATCTTTTTATTCCGGAAACCTGCTTCAGCATCAGCAAATCTTTTTTCCAGGTATTCCCTTCCCGGAATAATCTCACTTTGAGGGGAAATAACAGCACTTATTTTACTTCCTTCAGGACGGGAACGGAAATATTCATCTGATTCCTTCTGACTGATCATCCCTGCCTGGCCTTCAACTCTTATCTGCCTTTCCTGTCGCGGCCAGTAAAATAATAAAGCTACATTCGGATTAAATGAGATATGCGATCCCTTCCTGGACAACGAATTGGTATAAAAGACAAATCCCTGCCCGGAAAAATCTTTCAGTAAAACAACTCTGGCAGCGGGCTTGCCTTCTTCATCGGTGGTTGCCAGAACCATCGCGTTCGCATGTTCCCCGTAATCTTCAACAGCTTCATCAAACCATGCTGAAAACTGACGAAAAGGATTTTTGTCTGCATGCCTTTCCTCTAGTGTTTTTAATGTTGAATGTTTACGCATATAGGGGAGAGAAGTATTTACCTTGCTGCTTTCAAACTCATATCCAGGCTGCTTATCTGATGCGTCAACGACCCCGCTGAAATGTAATTCACCCCACACTCAGCATATAACCTGATATTCTGCTTTGTAATATTGCCTGACGATTCTGTTTCAACACGCCCGTTAATCAGCTTAACCGCCGCACGGGTATTTTCAGGACTGAAGTTGTCAAGCAGAATCCTGTCCACACCACCCGTACGAAGTATTTTTTCCACGTCCTCCAGCGACCTTGCCTCTACCTCAATCTCGAGTGGTTTATTATTCTCTTTCAGGTATTCCCTTGCCATACGGATGGCATTCTCGATACAACCTGCATAATCAATATGATTATCCTTAATAAGTATCATGTCATATAACCCAAACCTGTGATTACAGCCACCGCCAAGACGTATGGCTTCCTTCTCCAACGGCCTGAAACCAGGTGTGGTCTTTCTGGTATCAAGGATTTTAGTGTTCAAACCTTTCATTAACTCCACATACTCGTTTGTCTGTGTGGCGATTCCACTCATTCTCTGCATAATATTCAATACCAGCCTCTCTGTCTGAAGAATGGAACGAACCAGTCCCGTTACGTTAAAAGCAATATCTCCCTTACTTACTTTTTCACCATCAGATTTAAACACCACTACATCCAGCTTCGGATCGAATAATTTAAAAACCCTTGTTGCAACGGAAATACCGGCAATTATTCCATTCTGTTTAATCAGGAGGTTTGCTTTACCCTTAACGTCCGGGGGAATAGTGGAAAGTGTTGTATGATCTCCGTCTCCGATATCTTCTTCAAACCACAATTTGATGATTTCGTCATTCAAATACCTAGAAAGATTTCTTGTCATCCCTTTCAATTCTTAATAAATGAATCAGGTATACTCCCTCAAATTTCCTGAAAAAAACATTCACCCTGTAATTGCCACCCGAAGTTATCAGTGTGCCTATTGAAAAGTTTGAATCTTCCTTTCCTCCCTCAAAGATTATGGAGAATGATGAAGGTTTATTGTTGCTGAAAAACTCACGCATGATCTCCTTTGCCTGAGATTTACTACACATATATTCACTATCGCTGATGTTGACCTGGAGCCGGACATTGAAGTACTCCGATAAAACCTCAATATCACCTTTATTGAATGCTGCAACAATTGGCTCAGGGATTTTCTGCCCGGACAACCCGATACAGGAAATCATTAAAAGTAATACCAACGATACAGTCAGATTAATCTGCATCCTGTGATTATAACCCGAAACCATAATAATTTTTGTTAATTGTAAATTCCGGAACTGTTATTTTCAGACCGCAATTTACAAAATTATTCAAAATTGATGCCGTAATTTATTTAATAATCACTTCCTTGCTTGTTCCGTATTACGGAAAAATATGATATTTTTGACGTAATGTTTTAACAGAATGAAGATTAAACTAATACATACAGGAAAAACCAGGTTTAATTTTATTGAGTCCGGTTGTGAGGAATATTATGTGAGAATTAAACGCTATCTTTCCTTCCAGGAATTGGTAAACAGAGATATTAAAAGAACGGCAAATACCGGCATTGATGAGATCAAAAAAAAAGAAGGAGAACAACTGTTAAAAATGATTCAGCCATCCGATTATCTTATTCTGTTTGACAGCCAGGGAGAAAGTCTCAGCTCTGAATCATTCGCAGACTTTCTTAAAGATCTTTTTATGAAAGGGAAACCGCTGGTTTTTACTACAGGCGGAGCTTATGGATTTTCAGACGAAGTGTACAGGAGGAAAAATTATAGTGTGTCGCTTTCAAAGATGACCTTTTCACACCAATTGGTACGGCTTTTGGTAGCAGAACAACTTTACAGGGCGTTAACCATTATTAAAGGAGAACCTTATCATCACGCATGAAGAGGAATATCCTGACTGATCGGACATACCATGGGACGAAATCTCTGTTGAATTGGAATTTACTTTTAACTATAATCTGAATATGGCATTAATTCGTTCAACAATACACAACTTCTGGCAACACAAATGGCCGTTTCTGCTAATGCTGATCTTGCTTATCCTGTCTGTTTTCTGTGAAAAGGACTATTCAAATAAAAGCTACGATGAGAGAGATACTGCGAACTTTGAGAAAATACTGGCCAGAAAGGAAATCAAAGCTGAGAAAATATTAAAAGAAACGGGGAAACTTCTCGAAGATGAAGGAGGAGAAGTGCTTTTTACAGAACTTGCAATAAAATATACCAATCTTTATTATAATGAAGGAATCTCATTCTTCGTTTATCATCATGACAGCCTGATAATATGGACAAGTAATTCAATACCTGTGCCTGAAAAACCTGAAGTATTTGCCGGCTCCGATATTATCAAACTATATAATTCATGGTTCCTCATGCAAAACTTGTCATGGGAGGAGTATTCCCTTATTTCACTTATTCTTATCCGCTCTGACTATCCATATGAAAACAAAGTCCTGGAAGAGGGTTTCCAGAAAAAATTCAATCTTTCAGAAAATGTTAATTTAATTGTTCCGGGAAATGAAGATAACAATCCTGTTTATAATAAAGACGGAGAATTAATCTTTTCATTGGATTATACAATGGCCAAAAAGGATAATAAATATAAGGCCGGTATATGTCTCGGTTTTTATTTACTCTGCTTTTTCCTGTTCCTGACCTTTCTGAGAAATTTCCTTCATAAAACAAGAAAAGAAGATAAAAACCTTGTGTTCTTTTTTATCGTTCTTATTATCATTGTTTTTTATTCTGTAATCCAATATTTTCGTTTTCCTGACATAGTTTTTAATCTGGAATTGTTCTCCCCACAGAAATTTGCCCGCTCATCATTCCTGCCGTCTCTCGGGAACCTTCTTATTATAACTGTTCTGGGTTTTTTCATAATTTATAATTTTTATCTCGAAGTATTCTTTAACAAAGATCAGCTACATAAGTACAAGATTTACAGGTATAGTATTTTCTTCATTACAGGGATTTTAAGTTTGTTCCTCTTTTATATCAACACTTTTATCTTCCGAAGCCTTATCTTCGATTCCTCCATCTCTTTCGAAACATATAAAGTCCTTGAAATTTCGGCATACACTTTTATCGGATTTCTCATTCTCGCCCTTGTATTTTCTTCCTGGGCTATATTGCTGGATAAGGTGTTTGGCATACTTCTCCGCTTAAATTACCGCAATGAAGCAATGATTTTTCTGATCACCATAAACATCCTGGCATTTCTGGTTTATCTGATTCCGGGGACAGATATATTTCCGGAAAATGTTGGTTTTTTTATTCTCATTAGTGTTATTTTATACTATTTCAAAATTATACGGACCTCCCAGTACCGTATATCAACTTTTCTTGTATTCATATTATTGTTTACTTTATATACTGTGATCCAGGTTCTAAGATATACTGAACTTAAGGCTACTGCAAACATGAAAATAATGGCAGTTAACCTGTCATCCGAGCATGATCCCGTTGCCGAATTGTTATTTGTGGATATTAGTGATAAAATACGATCGGATACTGAACTTCAAACCCTTTTATTTGAACCCTATATTGATTTTAAAGCTATTTATACTGAAATACACCGTAAGTATTTCAGCGGATACTGGGATAAATATGATCTGCAAATAACACTGTGCCGCCCTGAAGACAGTGTATATATCAGCCCGCCTGAAGATCATTGGGCTCATTGCTATGATTTTTTCTATGATGTTATTATGAACAACGCAATGGAAGTACCTAACAGCGAATTCTACTTCATTAATAACCTGAACGGGAGAATAAGCTACTTCACCGCTATCAGTTTTTATCAGGGAAAAAAGGAGATCACTGTATTTATTGAACTCGATTCACGGCTCTTATCGGAGGGACTCGGATATCCGGAATTATTGCTGGATGAAGATCTTCAGAAAGACAAAAAAAGCAAATACTCGTATGCAAAGTATAATAAAGGAAAGCTCATTACCTCTTCAGGACAGTATCCTTACAGGATGACAAGCGACTCATATACAGACGGAACAGGCGCTTTTGAATTATTTAAACAAGAAGGGCATGATCATGTCATTTATAATATCGACAATGACAATTTTATTATGGTAACCCGCCCATCAGTTTTTTTTGTTGATCTTATAATTTCTTTCTCCTATATCTTCATATTCTATTTTTCACTTCTCATCATTATTCTGATCATTACGAAACTTAGTCCATCTCTTTCTGACATACAGTGGGATTTTAAAAACAAGATACAGATAGCCATGTCTTCTGTTATCATCTTTACAGTATTACTGATCGGAGCAGGAACGGTGTACCTGTCTATAAGGCAATACAGAAGCAGACAGATTGAAAACCTGAGAGAAAAGATACAATCGGTTTATATTGAACTAATTCATAAACTCGAGTTTGAACAGGATCTTCATTCCTGGACATCCGAAAGTTATTTTAATCTCGAGCAGCTGCTGCAGAAGTTTTCCAATGTTTTTTACAGCGATATTAACCTGTATGATGAACATGGATGGCTGTTGGCCAGCAGCCGTCCTGAGATTTTCGAGAAAGGGTTAACCGGAAGAAATATGAATGCTATCGCATTTGCTGAAATGTTCCGGAATCAGCGTTCCGAATTTATCCATAATGAAAGTATCGGAAAATTGAATTATTTATCCGCCTATGTCCCTTTTGTCAACTCAGAAAACAAACTTCTGGCCTATCTGAACCTTCCCTATTTTACCCGTCAGGATGAATTAACTATGGAAATAGCAAACCTTGTGGTAGGGATAATTAACATCCTGGTTTTCCTGACGGTACTGAGCCTTGTACTTGCAGTTCTTATTTCCAATACTATTACGCAACCACTGCAGCTCATTCAGCAACATATCTCCCGCTTTAGTCTTAATCAGAACAACGAAAAAATCAAATACAAAAACAGAGATGAGATAGGAAGTCTGATAAATGAATATAACCTGATGATTGATCAGCTGACAGAAAGTGCAGAAAGACTGGCACGATCGGAAAGAGAGACAGCCTGGAGAGAAATGGCAAAACAAGTGGCCCATGAAATTAAAAACCCTCTCACACCTATGAGGCTTATCCTTCAGCATTTACAACGCTCATGGAAAGAAGACCCTGAAACAAGAGAACAGCAACTGGAAAAACTTTCAAAAATTCTTATTGAACAAATCGATAATTTGTCTAAAATAGCCGGTGAATTTTCTAATTTTGCAAAAATGCCCGTACCCAAAAATCAGAAGGTAATTCTGTCACCTGTGGTGCATAATGTTGCCAGACTTTTTGGGAAGACAGAGAATATAACAATTACAGTTAAAACAAAATACAGTGAAAAGTTATATATCTGGGCTGACAGAGAGCAAATATCAAGAGTCTTTATTAACCTGGTGAAAAATGCCATACAATCGATCCCGGAAGGTAAACAGGGTAAAATTGATATATTGATCGAGAAAAATAATAATAATGCAATTATAAAAATAAAAGATAATGGGAAAGGGGTGCCTGAAGAAATCAGGGACAGGCTCTTTCAGCCAAACTTCACTACCAAATCCAGTGGAATGGGTATGGGTCTGGCCATTGCAAAAAACATTATCACTACCAGTGGAGGAACTATAAGTTATGAAACTGAACTGGATAAAGGCTCATTATTTATTGTTGAACTGCCATGCCTAATTGAATAAAAAATATATGCTTAGCAAATATCCCGTTTCGGTAAAAATTACTCTGTATCTCCTGTTGATTATTCTTTTTTTTCATGCCATTATATCTGCCCGTGAATTCCTGTATCCCATTGTATTGGGATTATTACTGGGGTATCTCCTGTATCCTGTCGCTTGTTTTATTGAAAAACACGGCATTCCCCGTATCCCTGCAAGTATTATCAGCATACTAATATTACTGTCTGTTGCAGGAGCTATTGTTTTTTTTATCTACAAACAGGCAGGAAATCTTCTTAACGATTTCCCGTTATATAAACAACGTGCCCTGGGTAATATTGACAGGCTGGAACAAATCATTGAAAATGAATTTGGAATTTATAATCTCCGGCTTACAGAGTTCCTGCGGACACGCACGAGATATCTGTTTGAATCAGGAAGTGATTTTCTTAACAACTTCTTTACTACCACTACAGGTACAGTATTTAGATTAGGGTTATTACCCGTATATATCTTCCTTTTTTTGTATTACAGAACAAAACTGGCCTACTTTATCCTGAAAATGGTTAAACCCGGGAAAAAACTTGTTGCCATAAAGGTGCTGAAAGAATTCTCCACAGTAGTATCAAGATATATGGGAGGGATCTCTACCGTGGTGTTAATGCTTTGTTTCATTAATACCGGAGCCATGATACTCATTGGCATTGATTACCCTGTTATTTTCGGCATCACCTCTGCCCTGTGCGCATTTATTCCTTACTTTGGGACTCTGATAGGCGGTTCCATTCCGTTTATTTTTGCCACACTTACCGGAAATTCTCCAACCCTGGCATTTAAAGTAGTGTTAGCCTACCTAATCATACACTCTCTGGAAAACAATATTCTTACCCCCAATATTGTAGGAAGCAGCTTAAGAATCAACCCAATGGTTATTATTATCGGTATAATTGCAGCAGGCATGGTATGGGGAATACCAGGCATGTTCGCCATTGTCCCCCTGCTGGCCATGTTTAATATAGTGAGCGAAAATGTCGATACCCTCCACCCCTATGCTTTTCTCTTTGGCGTTACCGGAACCAGACGACATGCTCTTACAGTGGATAATGTGAAAAAATTTATTAACAAGCTGAAAACCAGGCGGCAAAAAGAAAGCAAATAGTTTTTTTAGTGATTATTAAAACTTTATGTTAAATATTGCGTAAGAATTTAAGTATTTTAGAGGTTGAATTTTTAGAGTAACAGTCTTGAAAGGAGTTTATAAAAATATTTTTCTGCGGGCAGGATGGATAGTCCTGTCTGTTTCTTTTATCACACAGGTTTACTCACAGGTCACTACTATCAGTGATAGCATCATTAACGAATACACTAAAATTACTTCCATTCACTCTGTTGTTGCCACTGATGCAGACTCTGTGTATGTTGAAGATGCTTCTGCTTTTAAGAAAAATGAGGTGGCGCTGTTTATTGTTAACCGGGGAGCCCAAATTTACACTATTGAAGGTTTGCTTGGCACAATTGAGAACATGAACAATACAGGGAAATATGCCCTGATATATATTGATACCGTTGAATACGACAAGAATCTGGTTATTTTTAACAGCACCCTGCCCGGTGTTGCTCCGCTGAGAGCCGGTGAAAGTGCCCAGCTGGTTACCGTTCCCCGGCATAAAAATGCACTGATCACAAACAAGCTTACCTGTAAAGCATGGAATACTAACACTGGTACAGGGGGCGTGCTGGCCCTCATTGTTAACAGCACACTTGAATTACAGGCTAATATTGATGTCTCTGCAAAGGGTTTCCTTGGAGCTGTTCCCGGCGATGAAAAATATGAAGGCAGTTGCTCTTCTGCCGATCCCGGATACTCAAGTGGCTTGTTTACCCTGTCAGATAAAGATAGTGCAGGTCTTCGGGGCGAAGGCATAATTGCAACCAATTTTTTATATCCTCGGGGTCGTTTACATGCAGGAAACGGCGGGGCAGGCGGAAATGCAAAATTCAGCGGAGGAGGCGGCGGATCTAATGCAGGTAGCGGAGGCAAGGGTGGATTTGAATATAACCTTTGTTCTCCAGGTGGTGATATGGGTGGTAATGGAGGATTTTCACTGAATTCGTTTTATAGTAATACTGACCCTTTGTATGCAAACAGAATATATATGGGTGGAGGAGGCGGTACAAGTACTCAGGATCCTGACCAGGGTAAGCTGGCTACCCGTGGAGGTAATGGCGGGGGTATGGTGATTGTTCTTGCAAATAAGATAATAGCAAACGGGCATTCTATTAAGGCTAACGGTGAGGCTGCACCAGGGCTGGCTACCGCCGGTGCCGGCGGAGGTGGAGGGGGAGGAGTGATAGCAACAGATATTGCAGAATTTAGTGACAATCTGGTAGTCGAGGTGATGGGTGGTAAAGGGGGTGATGTAGCTGCCAGTCCGACAGATACAACCGGTCCCGGCGGGGGCGGTGGAGGTGGAGTATACTGGTTAAATCAGAATAATCAACCGATAAATATAACCTTTAAAAATCTTTTTGGATATTCCGGAAGAATCGGCACATCTTCCGATGTTTATTCTGCCGGTAATGGAACCAGTGGAAAACCTATTTTTAACCTTATTCTCCCCCGCAGGGGATTTATTGAGAACAGGATACCTGACGACCAGGTTATCTGCGAAAACATGGTGCCCACAGCGCTTAATGCTCCGGTTGCCAAGGGAGGAAACGGAGGTCCTTACACATATTACTGGATACAGTCGGAAATCTCCAATGAGGGGCCATGGATACCCGCAGTGGGCATTAACGATCAGCAGACATATAACCCCCCTGCACTCACTGATACAACATTTTACTCCCGTATTGTCAGCGACGGCTCTCTCATCGACACCTCTTTTGCTGTTCGTATTGCCGTGCATCCCGCTCTGCATAATAATGTAATTATTGATAACGACACTATCTGCGCCCAACTGCCAGCCGGTGTACTCACTTCCTTAATGGAGATGTCAGGAGGACTCGGAACCGGCTCCTATTCCTACCTCTGGGAAGAAAGCACGGATGAACTTTCCTGGCAGCCAGCATCAGGGGCAAATTCCCAGTTTTTATACGATACGCCTGTGTTGACGGAAACAACCTGGTACAGGAGAAAAGTGAGTTCCGGCGCATGCGTTGATACCGGCAACGTAGTCGAAATATACGTTCTGCCTGTCCTTACAAATAATATCGTTTCCCCCGAACAGATAATATGCTTTGAACAACAGCCTGCTACTCTTAGCGGGACTGAACCCTTGGGGGGGGAAACAGGCGACAGAAAGTATATGTGGCAAAGTATTACCTCTGCCGGTAACTGGACAGACGAGGTAACCACTCCCGGTTTTAGTCCCGCTATACTCACCGACACCACCTGGTACCGGAGAATTGTATATTCAGGTCCCGGTAATACCTGTGTGAATATAAGCGATTCCATAGAGATATCGGTTCTTCCGGCCATAAGCAATAACATATTGTTTCAGTCAGATACTACTATCTGTGCAGGGCTTCCCGGCATTACCATAAATGCAATGCAACCTGCAGGCGGAGATGGCTTTTACAGATATACCTGGGAAAAGAGACCTTATTCCGGTGGTTCATGGACTGTTACACAGGAGTCAGCAGAATTACTGCCTTTACTGCCGGGAACCCTCAATGACAGCACCATGTACAGACGTATTATTAAATCGGGAGCTGCAGATGTTTGTGTAAATGTCAGTGATTCCATCTCAGTTTTTGTGTTACCCGTTCTTTCGGGTAACACCATCGAAGATCCCCAGCTTATTTGTGAAAATACAGCCCCGGAAGCTTTAACAGGCTCAATGCCTGCCGGGGGCACAGGTACATTTATCTACCTCTGGCAGCATAGCCCTGACGGAACTTCAAACTGGGAAGATACAAACCCTGAGGGAACATTAAAGGATTTCACTCCTCCTCCTCTTCCAAACACCACATATTTCAGGAGAGCTGTTTTCAGCGGGCCTGAAAATACATGTGAAAATTTCTCCGAAAGCCTTAAAATTGAAATTCAACCCGCAATAAGTAATAATGTTATAACAACTGCCGGGCCCGTCTTTACCTGTTTCAACACCCAACCACAGCCAATTACCGGAAGCTCAAATCCGGCAGGTGGTGATGGCTCAGCTTACAACTATACATGGCTCGAAAGTGACGACATGATATCCTGGATCTCAGGTGCCCAGACTAATACCCAGCCTGATTACCAGCCTGAAGCACTCACAAAAGAGATGTATTACAGGAGACTCATCCGTTCGGGAGTATGTGTTGACACTACCGCCTCCATTACAGTCAAAATAAACGCATTACCTGTTCTATCCCAGCTAATGGCCGCCACTCCGGTTACGGTCATTTGCGATGACGAAGACTTCCGCCTGAAAGTAACAATTCAAAACGGTAAAGCACCGTATACCGCAGAATATCAAAATGGCATTGATCCGGCCGGCTTCATACAAAACCTTGCCACCGACACCAGTTCTTTCCCCGTTACTATTTACGGAGCCGAACCTAATGCATTCAACTTTACAATTATTTCATTAACTGATGATAATGGGTGCCATGCCGATGAGATTACCCTTGGTGCCCACCAGGTGCCACTGGATGTTTACCGTGCCCCTGTACCCAAAATTAACATGAGCGACATGGTGGAAGTCTGTGGTAATTCGGTTATGCTGGAAGCCCTGCCCGATGTAGGCAGCGGGTATTGGGATAACACCAACCCGCAGGTAACTATCGCAAATCCTTCCGACACAAGCACCAACGCTTCCTTTACCATTCGATCGTTTAACTTTCTTGCCGATAAATTTTATTACATAGAATCCACCCCCGGCTGCGGAACAAGAAAAGATTCTGTAGTTGTTAATTTTTATGAAGAGCCTGATGATGCACTAATTACAAATAATGGTCATGACGGCTCCCCTCTCATCGTTTTCCTTTCCGATAATGTCCTGCTCACTTCTGAACTTCCTACTGCCGGTACAGGTAACTGGGATATCCTCTCAGGAGCAGGTATGCTTACCGAACAGAATGATACCTCAGCCCATCTCGCTGACCTGCTTATTGACCAGTTAACAACAGTGGCTTTTACCATCACCAACGGAGTGTGCCCGTTAAAAACAGATGAGATTACCGTGGAAAGAAAAGAAGTTAAAGTTTATCAGGGATTCTCCCCTAACGGTGATCTTCTGAATGATTATCTTTACGCCGAGGGGATAAACCGGACAAGTACTGACATGACATATATTTTTACCATTTTTAACAGCTCAGGAAGCTTTGTAAAGGAACTTACCCATGAATCAGTACTTGAGACCCCGGACAATGACGCAGTATGGGATGGGAAAACCTTAAGCGGAAACCTTGCCGGAGATGGAACGTATTATTATGTGCTGCGCCTTAATTATAAAGGAAGACCATTTACATATAAAGGATTTTTTGTTATTAAATCGGAATAAATACCGGATGAGAAGTACCTTTTTTACCATATTACTGATTTTATTTGCCAATCCCTGGTGTAAAGACCTGAAAGGTCAGGATCTTCCCTATATGCACAGGCTGAGCCAGTATATGTTTAACGGACTTGTATTAAATCCGGCCTATGCCGGAAGCCGTGAATCAGTAAGTGCTTCTGTTCTGCATAAACAATATCTTACCGGGATCAAAGGCAGTCCTGTTGCCCAGAACCTGTGTGTTCACACCCCGATGAAACGCGATAAAGTAGCCCTGGGTCTTATGGTGGACAACTTCACAAATCCGGTCACCCAATTCAACAGCATCATGTTCAACTATGCATACAGGGTGTGGGTAAGGGGCAGCCGCCTGTCCATGGGACTGCGCGGGGGGGCATATTATTACTCCAATAATTTTGACAAACTCGAACTGCGGGATGAAACAGATGATCTGTTCCTCAATGAACATGGATTAACCCCCAATTTTGGCGCAGGATTCTACCTTTTTAACCCCAAATACTACCTTGGTTTGTCAGTGCCTTTTTTCCTGAGCAAACCTGATAGCCTGGGACATATTGTCCATGACATCAACAATTATGATTTTATGCTTATGGGAGGATACCTGTTTAATTTAAATGACAACTTCAAACTTAAACCGGCATTTATTATTGACTATTCATTAACAGATATCGACTACCAGGCAGGCCTGCACCTGATATTTTTCAGGGATGCACTGTGGCTGGGAGGTGCGTATAAAAAGGGCAGGGAATTAACTGCAATGCTTGAAGTGCAGATAAACAGGCAGCTAAAAATAGGATATGCATACGATCATTCATTTACGGATCTTAGCAGGGTTACCAACGGCACCCATGAAATTATGCTTCGTTACGAACTGAAATTCAGGGCTGATGTGAATAGTCCGATTTATTTCTGATGCAATGAGAAAAAGGAATAACATATTATTGCTTTTTATACCGGTATTGCTCGCATACTTCTGCCAGGTCTCCGGTCAGGAGATATATAAGGTAAAACCCATGAGCTTTACCTCCAGGGCTACGGATGAAGTGGTTACTTCATATTCTCCCTCGGGAATTATAATCTCCTCTAACAGAAGTTCAAGTTCATATTTATTTTATACTGACCGTAACAAACAGAATTTTTTAGATATTTATGAAGTAAAGATCAATGAATCAGGAAGTTGGGATACGCCTTCCTTATTATCCCCATCGCTTAAAACCATGCAACACGATGGACCCGCATCTCTTAACGGTGAAGGTGATCTGATCGTATTCACAAGAAACCTTACTACCAGGAGATTTGGTAATGCAATAAGGGTAAATCCATACGTAGGACTGTTTTTTTCAACCAGGGTCAATGATGTATGGACAAGAGCCAACCCGTTTGAACACAATACTCGTGATGCCGACAATATGCACCCGTCACTAAGCAAAGACGGCAACACCCTCTTTTTTGTTTCCAACAAGGCCGACGGCTTTGGGGGGTATGATATCTATTGCTCCAGGCTCGTCAACGGAAGCTGGACAACACCTGAAAATCTGGGACCAAAAGTCAATACCCCTGAAAATGATCTTTATCCTTTCGTTCATTCTTCAGGCAGGTTATACTTCTCCTCTGCAGGGCATGACCGCCCGGGCAGATATGACCTGTATTATACCGAACTGCATAACAATGAGTGGATTTCCCCGGTAAAACTTCCCCAGCCCCTTAACTCACCCCGCAGTAATGATTTTACCATAATAATTGATGACACATACGAAAATGGATACCTTACCTCAACACGGCGGGGATCAATCGATGTTTTCAGATTTGAATCGGTACTTCCCACTTTCGAAATATGCCAGCAACAGAAAATTGACAATTTCTGCTTTGTCTTTTATGAACGCAGCACTATGGAAATTGATACAACACTGTATAAATACAGATGGGATCTGGGAGATGGCACAAGTGTGGAAGCAGTGGAAGCAGAACATTGTTTCAAAGACCCCGGCATTTTTGATATTAAACTGGATGTAATTGACGTCCTCACAAAAGAAATTATGTTCAACCAGGCAGAATATGAACTGGAACTGAAGAAAACAATACAGGCATTCATTACCTGTCCTGATACGGTAAGCGTAAACACTGAGTTTCAGCTCAGCGGATCAGAATCCTATTTCGGCAACCAGGTTCCGCTGGAATATTACTGGGACTTTGGGAGCGGGGAGAGAAAAGTGGGTGTAACCGTGAAGCACAGTTTTGTAATTCCGGGAAAACAAAATATTAAATTAGGCGTCAAATTGCGTCAAACACGGGGAGATGAAGAAAGCCTGGATAAATATTGCTCCTATAAAAGCATTATGGTTGTTGAATAATTGGATATACGTATATAGTTTTCTCTGGTGCAGTTTTACTTCTGAGTAGAGAAGATCGGTTAAAATTAGTTAATTTGCATGATATTTGAATCATTGTTAATGACAGGAATAAAGAAGTTTGATTAAAGTGAAGCTTATAAAAAGAATTATAAAGATAATCCTGGTTATTACCGGAATAAGTCTTACTGCAGGATCGTATGCACAGCCGGTGCCCAACGTGGATGAGAACATACCGTTTCTGGTTGTTTTTGGTAAGTACGCCGAAACCAACTGGGGTGATGATGATTTCTCCCAGACATTCTTTTTCCTGATCCCTAAAAATTTCAATCAGCCGGTGTATATCCGTGTTTTTGATCCTGATATCGGGGGAGAACATGATGAGATAAACGGCATTTGGGATACACGTACTACTTTTTCAGTTTACGGGGGAAAAGGATGCTGGTCGGATGAAGATTCACGCGGTACTGATCCCGTTGGAAATTACAAGAGCGGAGTATTGCTCGCCACAAGAACATTCGGTGAGGATCCCCGGTACGACAACAATTGGTACACTTTCGGACCTTTTAATCCCACAGAGGGAGAATATGTGGAGAGATGGGACGGATATGTCCTGAAGATCATTGCCGAAGGAGTGGCAGGTGATGACGGCAATCTTTACAGATTTTTTCTTTCCACAGATGCCAACACCAACAGGGCGGTGGAAGGAGCCAATGCTTTTGCCTATGAATATTCATTCAGAATGCATAATGACCCGGAGGAAGTATCCCACATATACCCATATGTGGACGACAGAACCATTACGGTGAAATTGTGGAACTTCGACTGGGACAGTGACGGATTTGTTAAACTGGTATCGGTAGCACGTAAAGGACAGTTAGCCAAAGTCTCCGGTGAAGATGAATGGGCTGAAAGTGAATTTAAGATCTATGAGGAAGAGAAAAATACTTCCATTGATATACAATTTATCAAACGAAAAAATCCGCCGGTAAGAAATAATAATGTGGTTATATATGTTAAAAACCAATATGGCGAATTGCTCGAATTCTTTACCAGCCCGATTGGAGGAGTGCCAAAATACAAGTATTCCATTGGTGTTAAACCCAAAGAATAAAACGACTTGAAAACATATGCAATGAAAGTAGTTTCCGGAATTATTCTTACCCTTGGGTTTATATGCTTTGGCTCAAATCCCGCGTTCACACAGAATTACCGCTTTCAGACCTACGGGCCGGAAGACGGACTAAGTGATAATTTCATTTACAACATTATCCAGGATCAGAATGGTTATCTCTGGCTGGGAACGGGTGAGGGCATTGCACGTTTTGACGGGTTTACTTTTACCAACACTTTCCCCGGTGATACCCTGCCCAAATCACCTGTAAGAAAAAGTTTTACCGATTCAAAAAATACAGTGTGGTTTGGTTTCGATAATGGCCATATTGCCATTCTCAAAGGCCATCGCTTCAGCCTTCTGATGCCAGAGCCAAAATACACAAGCGCTATTAAAGGGTTTGTAGAAGACAAGGAAGGATATATTTTGGCCGCCACTCAGTCCAGGGGTATTATCCGTATATCTCCCGATAATACATTAAGCTATATTACAGAAGGGCTTGAGGGTATGGTCATCACTTCCCTGTGTATGACAGGGGCCGGAAATATCCTTATCGGAACATTCGATGGCCTTTATCTCTTTAAATACATCCCCGGAAAGGAGAATCTTGAACTTATTGAGAATTTTAAAGATCTTTCCTACAGTAACATCCATGCAATATATCCTGCACCCGGGAATACTCATTACCTCATAGGAACAGAAGACCAGGGACTGTTTATGGTTACAGAAGAAACCGGCATACAGACTACTGCTGCCTGCTCTATTAAAAGAATTGGTGAAAACTATAAGCTTTCAAATTACAACATCCAGGATATTCATCAGGATAGGGAAGGGAATCTATGGATAGCAACGGAAGGGAATGGAATAGTCATATTAAAGACTACCGGAGATAATACTTATAATGACATGCTGATCTTTGATGAGTCAAATGGATTGGAAACCCGCTATATAAAGGATATTTATGAAGATATTGAAGGGAACTACTGGTTTGCATCCTATGGCGGAGGACTCATTGTGTTAAGAAACAGGTCGTTTATGTTTTATACATTCGAAAACCTTAACTTCAGTAATGACATTTTATCCATATACACAGATGGTGACACGTATTGGCTTGGAGGAGACGGAAGGCTGCTGAAAGCCGGACTTAACGGGACCCGGGCAGAAATTTATGATACGGACAGGGGAATGCCACCTGATAAGATCACTTCTTTGTACAGGGACGTTAATGGCACAGTGTGGATAGGGACAGCACAAAGCGGGTTGTTCCGTATAAAAAAAGGGGAGAACAGGGTGCAGAAATATTATGTGTCTTCAAACTCACTGGAAAATATCATTAATTCGATCTCTTCAAAGAAGTCAAAACTATACGTTGCAACCAACGGAGGTTTACTGATCTTTGACCTGAAAACAGGGAAGTTTGAAAAAATGACCACTTCCGAAGGATTACCGCATAACAGGATACGTCATATTTTTATTGATTCAAAGGATCAGACTTGGATCGCTACCCGCTCGAACGGGATATTCAATGTTGAAACAAAAAATGAACTGACCATTGATATAAGAGCTGAACTCGAGTTTATTTCCATTGCTGAGGATAAATACGGGAATCTTTGGGCGGCAACAAGCGGAGACGGTGTGTTTATGTTTAATTCCGACAGTCTTCTGCATTACGCCACCTACAACGGTTTAAGGTCAAATTACTGCTACAGCCTTGCCATCGATCCCAACGGAATGGTATGGGTGGGCCACAGGCTGGGTATGAGCAGAATAAATCCTGAGACAGATAATATCCAGATATTCTCAGTTGAACAGGGCATCAGTGCCGATTGCAATTTCAATGCAGTAACCGGAAATCTGAAAGACAACCTGGTCTTTGGAACAACTCAGGGTTTAATTATTTATGATCACACTCAGGAAAAAATCCACAACACACCTCCAATCCTGAACATCACCGGATTGAAAATATCGGACCATGATCATGATTTCACCCAACCCGTTTACTTGCCTTATAACATCTATAAAATACGAATTGACTTCATTGGTATAAACCTGGGGAATCCCGGAGAAGTGCGCTATCAGTATAAGCTTGAAGGATATGATGACTGGTCGGAATATACGGACATCCCCTTTGTGATATACAGCCGTCTGGAAGATGGCTCATACACCTTCCTGTTACGGGCCTGTAACGAGAAAGGTATTTGTACGGAGACTCCCCTGTCACTAAAAATAAACATTAAAATCCCTGTATGGAAAACCTTGTGGTTTATGTTCCTTGTTCTTTTTACTCTGGTTGCCTCCGTTTTTATCATCATAAAACTCAGGGAAAGAAAACAAAAGCAGTTACAGGAATACCTTCAGAAAGCTCTTGATGAGAGAACAAAAGAAGTTATGGAACAAAAGGAGGAAATTGAAAACAAGAACAGGGATATAACCGATAGTATTAACTATGCACAACGTATTCAGGCCAGTATATTACCCCCGATTAAGAGGCTGACAAATTATTTCTCGGGAAGTTTTGTTTTTTATCAGCCCAAGGATATTGTCTCCGGCGACTTTTACTGGTATGACAAAGTATGGGGGAACAAATTCCTTTTAGTATGTGCTGATTCCACAGGACACGGAGTTCCCGGGGCTTTTATGTCAATGATAGGGACTACCCTTATTAAAGATATTTGTTCAAGGAAAGAAGTCCGTTCACCATCACAGCTCCTTCAAACCCTTGACAACGAAATAAGGGATGCATTAAACCAGAATAAGGAAACCGAGAAATCAAATGATGGCATGGACATCATCGTGGCGGAAATTGATCTCGACACCAAAATATTAAGACTTGCCTCAGCCATGAGGCCTGTTATTCTTTACCTCAACAAGGAACAGATATACGTGAAAGGGAGCAGGAACTCGGTAGGAGGCCGGTTTGAGGATGAGGACGAAGAAAAGGAATTTACGGATGAAGTTTTTGAACTCTCAAAGGGTGACATTGTATATATGTTCTCAGACGGTTATCCCGACCAGTTTGGCGGCCCGCTGGGCAAAAAGTTTAAAATGGTACGTCTTAAAAACCTGCTCAGGGACATCCATGAAAAGCCCATGGATGAACAATACAATTATGTGAAGAACAACTTTATGCTGTGGAAGGAAGAACTGGAACAGGTGGATGATGTATTGTTCATGGGAATAAAAATATAATCCCTGTAGGCGGTTTACAGCTCTATACCTGTAAAGATGATCACCTGGGTAGTATCGGTATTACTCCTGTTAAACGCTCTGTCCATCAGGTAAAAAGTATAAAAAACAGTGTCAAAGTCAATTGTTTTATACTCAATATCCACATAAATAGTGCCTTTAAGCGTCTTGTTCTGCCCCACCCTCTCTATATACGGAATGCGGTAGTTGAACTCACCCTCAGGTCCCTCAACCTTAACAGCCTGATTGTTTTTTATTTCATGGAGAGTAAGGAAAAGGTTGTATTTCAATGAATCAGGCACATTTGCCGAATCCGGCTGGTGCAACCCGACATTCCCGTCCCCGTCGGTAAACTCAATCTCTGCTTTGCCCAGCAGTATCGGATTATTTAGTATATCTACCCCCCTGTATAAGGTAAACGATTTAAAGCTTACGACAGGTGTATCAGGGTACGATACAATCTCCCCGCAGGCATTGCAGATCAATAAAATAATAATGAAGGTTGACTTTATAGAGTTGACGATTTTCATTATTGAGGGAACGTTTTCCGGAAACAGGTTATTATTACAAAAATAGTATATTATTTCCGCATTATCCGGCTAAGGTTGGAATTTTATGTTTTTGTCTCTAAAACCCTTTAAATAGCGGGCATAATATTCTATTAATTAAGGTAGGTTAAGCAACCATTTCCATGTAGGTTTAATATTGATTTTTATATCCCTGACACTAAGTTCATCCTCCTCATCGTCAGTAAGTATAAGACCTTCGTTGAGAATATAATTATCCATTTTAACAACAAATTTTTTCTGGTTTTGATATAACTTTTAAGTTTTGTGTTTTTGCTTTATTATTATAAATCAGGTATTAATTGATACTTATGAGTTTTGGGAAACATCTTTTAGAAGCCTGCAAGAAAATCACCGTATTCAGGAAGTATCTAAAATTCAACCAAAAGAAAGGGAATATGTTTTGTTATGCTTGACGCATTTATTGCAACTACAAAGTTTCAGGGCTAACTTTGTGCAGCGGATGATGAATGAAAATAACAATAACATTAAACTAAAAGTACTAAACTCTTTTAATAAATCTGTCCAACTTATAGGGGGTTAAGACACTGTATCCTTCGCTTCCGCTAATCTATATCTGATTAAATCTAACCTATCCTGATTATCAATACTCATGCGTAAATCCCGTATTTAAGAGCATTAACAAAAACTGGCTGCTTGCCACGTTTTGTTTCCAGCTCATTGGTTGAAAGCAAATGAACATCAATTAAAATATCATATTTTAAATCAATATCATAACAAATATCTAAAATCTTATCCTCATCACTTTTATTGTAGTCTTTATTACGACAAAAACCCTTGGATATTACATTGATACCCCCTGGATTTTCTTGCAAAGACGCACAGCCTTGCGTCTCTACGTTTACTTATCCACTCATCCACTCAATTACACGTATCACGCATCGCTTCCAAAGGGGAAACACATAGGTTTGCCCCTACAGACCACGCATCCACGTATCCACGTAACCACGTAACCACTCATCACCCGTCACATCTTCAGGACGCACGGCCGTGCGTCCCTACTTTTCCCTGAAAAACAACTGTAACGGCACCCCGCAGAAATCAAAATGCTCTCTCATCCTGTTTTCCAGGAATCTTTTATATGGTTCCCTTATATATTTCGGGAAATTGCAGAAAAAGGCAAAGCTCGGACTGTGTGTAGGAAGCTGTGTGACATACTTGATCTTAACAAATTTCCCCTTTACTGCAGGGGGGTGATTTTCTTCTATAATCTTCAGCATAACTTCATTTAACCTGGCGGTGGGAATGCGCTGAAGCCGTCTCCGGTATACCTGCATGGCTGTTTCCACCACTTTGTGTACGCGTTGAAGTTGGGTGGCGGAAATAAACAATACCGGAACATCATTGAAGGGCTCAATCCTCTTTTTTATGATCTTTTCATATTCTTTCATCGTGTGAGTGTTCTTCTCCACCAGGTCCCATTTATTCACAAGGATAACCAGCCCTTTCCTGTTACTCTCAATAAGATGGAATATGCTCATGTCCTGTGCTTCCACTCCCTGCATGGCATCAATCATCAGAAGACATACATCCGAAAATTCGATGGCACGGACTGACCGCATCACAGAGTAAAACTCCAGGTTTTCCCTAACTTTTCCTTTTTTCCTCAGGCCGGCGGTATCCACGAGGTAAAAATCATGATTGAACTTATTGTACCTCGTCAGGATGGAATCTCTGGTAGTGCCTGCAACAGGGGTGACAATATTCCTTTCCACCCCCAGCAATGAATTTATGAGGGATGATTTACCTACATTGGGGCGACCTACAACAGCTATCCTGGGCAGGTATTCTTCCTCCGGCAGCGACTCTTTCCTGAAAGTTTTAACAAGGGCGTCCAGCATATCCCCTGTGCCGCTGCCATTGGCAGATGAGATGGTAAACAATTCACCTAAGCCCAGTTTATGAAATACCTGGGCTTCGGCTATAAGATCATGTGTGTCCACCTTATTCACCACGGGCAAAACGGTCTTCCCCGCTTTCCTGAGGATACGGGCAATATCCTCATCCAGGTCGGTAATTCCGCTCCTCACATCTGTGAGATAAATGATGCTGTCAGCCTCTTCCAATGCCAGCACCACCTGCTTGCGTATCTCCTCTTCAAAAACATCATCAGAGTTGGTAACATATCCGCCGGTATCAATAACGGAAAAATCAATTCCATTCCAGTCGGCTTTCCCGTAATGCCTGTCACGCGTAACTCCGCTGGTCTCATGAACAATTGCGCTCCGGGTACCGGTAAGCCGGTTGAAAAGAGTTGACTTGCCAACATTCGGCCTTCCCACGATGGCGACTATATTACTCATGATGTTACAGTTTAATTATACCCGAATTGTCTAAGCATCCTCTCATTATTTCTCCAGTCTTTCCTCACTTTCACAACCAGTTCGAGAAAGACTTTTTTATCAAAAAACCGCTCCATTTCCAATCTTGCTTCCGTAGCTGTTTTTTTCAATGCCCGGCCTTTGTTCCCGATAATGATCCCTTTCTGACTTTCCTTCTCCGTATAGATAATTGCACTGATACGGATAAGCCTTTCATCTTCCCTGAATGATTCAATTTCCGCCTCCACCGAATACGGTATCTCCTGGCTGTAATTTATAAGTATCTTTTCTCTCAGTATCTCTGAAGCGAAGAATCTTTCCGTCCTGTCGGTAATCTCATCTTTGGGATAATACGGAGGATGTTCCGGCAGCTTTTCAATGATAAGGTCGAATAACCCGCTAATATTATGCCCATGAAGAGCCGAAACAGCAAGAATAACAGCTGAGGGTAAGATCTTCTGCCATGCATGTAACAGAAGGCTGACTTCTTCCTGTGTTGACAGGTCAATCTTATTTAACGCAAGGATGGTCTCTGTACCTGAACTTTTTATCTTTTCTATGACTTCATTTTTCTCCTCCGTATCTTCATGCACATCAGACACATACAGTATAATATCAGCGTCAGTAAGGGCTGACCGGACAGACTTTAGCATAGCCTCCTGGAGCTTGTAATGGGGTTTCAATATTCCCGGAGTATCTGAATATACAATCTGAAAATCCTCGCCATTCACTATCCCGTGTATCCTGTGACGGGTGGTCTGTGCTTTGGACGTAATAATTGAAAGCTTCTCGCCTACGAGTGCATTCATAAGGGTTGACTTACCTGCATTCGGTCTCCCGATGATATTTACAAATCCGGCTTTATGCATGGAAATAATTTAGGAAAAGGCGTTCATCTTAAGCATGTTAATTTCTTTTTCTGTAAGAAATCTCCACTTCCCTCTTGGAAGATTTTTCTTTGTAAGCCCTGCAAAAAGAACCCTGTCGAGTTTAATAACTTTATAGCCGAGGTGTTCAAAAATCCTTCTTACAATCCTGTTTCTCCCGGAGTGTATTTCGATACCCACTTCTGACCGGATGTCGGGTTTGACATAACTCAGCTCATCCGCCTTGATAAATCCGTCGTTCAGGGTAATGCCGGTAAGTATTTTGTCGAGATCAGAGGGTTTAAGACCTTTATCAAGAAATACATGATACACTTTCTTTTTGAGGAACTTAGGGTGGGCTAACCTGGAGGCCAGTTCACCGTCATTGGTAAAAAGAAGCACTCCCATAGAGTTCCTGTCGAGCCTGCCAACAGGAAACACCCTTTCTTTGCATGCTCCCTTTATCAGGTTGTACACTGTCTTCCTTCCCTGTTCATCTTTGGCAGTTGTAATATATTCCTTGGGCTTATTCAGTAATAAATAAACCTTCTTTTCAGCGGATACTTTTTCACCGTTGAATTTCACCACATCACCTGGTAATATCTTTATTCCCAGTTCGGTGGCAGGTTCCCCGTTCACACTTACAAGTCCCTCACTTATATAAGTATCGGCCTGCCTCCTGCTGCAAATCCCGCTCATGGCAAGATAACGGTTCAGGCGGACAGAGCCGTCATCATGTTTTATTTTCTGAAGCGGTCTTTCCCTGCCGGAGTGTCCTGCAAACTTCCTGTGAGCCGGCCGGCTGACACTGATCCGTTTCCGCTTGCTTTCCTTGTTTGTATTTGATTTATTCTGAAACGCCATTGTAATAATTTATCTGTTTAATGTGAACACTGCCGGCAGTTGAAGTCTGTATTTCCGGAACGTAAACCATATTCCCCGCCGTAAAAGGACTACAAAGGTAACAATTTTAACGTCAAATTAATGCGTTGGGAATTGAGTCTGTTCGGCGGATTATCATTCCGCCATTTTTCCAGGGGTTGCCATCCGTCATTCGGCGGACAGGCTCCCTGGCTTTTTGATTTAAATTCCCGGGGATTTGTATATGAGACGACCCTTTCGAAAGGCTTATATCGCACTGTGATACCGTGATCCCTTAAAATGGCAAACACATAGGTTTGTCCCTACGGAATACGTATCCACGTAATCAAGTTCACACTCAACCACTTAACCACTTAACCACTCAACCACTTAACCATTCCCTCCTGTTAAAAAAAGGTTAAAATATTTCCTCCCTTCCACTTGTTCAACATTCTCCCCCATTCATTCATCAAATTTTTAATACCTTTACAGGTTAATAGATCCTAAATTTACGCATGACACTTATCAAGTCTATTTCGGGTATCAGGGGAACCATTGGAGGTATTCCCGGTGCATCGCTCACTCCGCCTGACATAGTAGCATTCACTTCGGCATATGCCTTATGGATAAAGGAAAAGGGCAATACTGGAAAGAGCAGTGTGGTAGTAGGCAGAGATGCAAGGGTTTCCGGACCGCTGGTGGAAAAGATCATTATTTCCACTCTTTGCAGTATGGGAACAGATGTAATAAACCTGGGGCTTGCAACTACTCCTTCTGTTGAGCTTGCTGTAACCAGGTTCAGAGCTGACGGCGGGATCATCATTACCGCCAGTCATAATCCCGCAAACTGGAATGCGCTGAAGCTTCTTAACAGCGACGGGGAATTTATTTCGGATGCAGAAGGGAAAAAGATTGTTGAATATGCAGAAATAGGGAATTTCATTTACGCAGGCTATAATGAGATTGGTCATGTCAGGGAGCATCCGGGTTTTGAGCATGAGCATATACAGATGATACTGGATCTGCCGCTGGTAAATACGGAAGCCATAAAACAGAGAAATTTCAGGATATCCACAGATGCTGTCAATTCGGTCGGAGGGATAACTGTTCCCCTTTTATTAAAAGCGTTGGGAGTGAAAGAGGTTTTAGAACTTAACTGCACCCCCGACGGGCAGTTTTCTCATAACCCCGAACCATTACCGGAAAACCTGGCAGATATAAGCAGGCTTACCCGGGAAAAGAATCTGGACCTTGGTATTGTGGTGGATCCCGATGTTGACAGGCTGGCTCTGGTAAATGAAGATGGTTCATTCTTCGGTGAGGAATATACCCTGGTGGCTGTTGCCGATTATGTACTGTCAAAGACACCCGGCAATACCGCTTCCAACCTGTCTTCTTCAAGAGCGTTGAAGGATATTACAGAAAAATACGGAATGAAGTATTTTGCGTCTGCTGTAGGCGAGGTTAATGTGGTAAGGGTGATGAAGGAAAACAACTGCATTATTGGAGGCGAAGGCAACGGAGGTGTGATATACCCGGAGCTTCATTATGGACGGGATGCACTGGTCGGAATAGCACTGTTTCTAAGCTCCCTTGCAGAAAAGGGTATAAAAACAAGTGAATTGAAACGCAGCTTCCCTCAATACCTGATCACTAAGGAAAAAATACAGGTGGAGGAAAATATGGATTTCAAAACCATACTCAATACTCTCAGGAGTCGTTTTGCAAATAACCCACTGAATGAATCTGACGGAATAAAAATAGAATTTGAAGAAGGCTGGGTTCACCTGAGAAAATCGAACACCGAGCCGATTATCCGGTTGTATGCCGAAGGGCCTGATGAACAAACTGCAGGATATTACGCTGATCAGGTCAGGACAATTATCAGTAAACTTTAGTTTCAAATGAACAGGAAAATCTTAATCCCCATTATTGTCATTGCATTATTCATTATAGCATTGATCATCTACTCTGCTTCAACAAGCAGTGAGAAGGCACTGAGTATCTTTTCGAAAGTTGAACAGGGGGATTTTGAAGTTGTGGTAGCGGTAACCGGAGAATTGCGTGCACAAAGGTCAATTGAGATAAGGGCACCTGGAGAACTGAGAAACAGGGACATGAGGGTTTCATCCGTAAAACTGCTGAACATTGTTCCTGAAGGCACGCTGGTAGATTCGGGAGACTGGGTGGCAACACTTGACAGGACAGAGGTAGACCTTGAACTTAAAAACCTTATGGATGAAATTGAGTTGAGGAGAGAGGCTGATTTTATCAAAACACAACTTGACACCACCATTCAGTTAAGCCAGTTAAGGAACGAATTGCTGAATCTGAAGTTTCAGCGCGATGAGATGGAAATTGCACTCGAACAATCACAGTATGAACCTCCCGCTACCATCAGGCAGGCCCAGTTTAACCTTGACAAAGCGAACAGAGCTTACCAGCAGGCTTTGACAAATTACGACCTGAAAGTTGAGCAGGCAAGAGCAGCGATGACTGATGTGATCATTAACCTTCAAAGAGCAAAAAGAAAAAAAGAAGAAATAGAGGCTATACTTCAGAAATTTGAGATAAGGGCACCCGCCCCGGGCATGGTGATATACAGAAGGGAAAGAAGCGGGGCAAAACGAACTGTCGGTTCGGAAATAAACCTGTATGATCTTGTTGTTGCCGAACTTCCTGATCTTTCTGTACTAAACTCCAGGACATTTGTCAATGAGATTGACATCAGCAAAATCCGGGCCGGCCAGCAGGTAAGAATAGGTGTGGATGCCTTCCCCGATAAAAAATACACCGGCGTGGTCAGGGAAGTCGCAAATATTGGCGAACAACTGCCCAACACGGATGCCAAGGTGTTTGAAGTGATCATCAGGGTAAATGAAAAGGATGAGATCCTCAGGCCATCCATGACCACCAGCAACCAGATTATCACTAAGGAGTTCAAAAATGTGTTGTACATCCCCCTTGAAACCGTTCACGCCAATGATTCACTTACATTTGTGTACCGCAAGAGCGGAGTACGGCAGATCGTTGTCCTGGGAGATGCCAATGAGAATTCCATTATTGTGGAAAAAGGCTTAACTGCCGGTGACGAGCTATATCTCTCCCTGCCTTCCCAACCTGAACTATGGCGTTTTGAGGGGTTGGAATATATCGCAGAACTAAAGAAAAGAAAGACTGACAAGATACAGACGAACTCCATAAAACAGGAAGCGACCGGTGAGGAGTCAATGAGAATTACTCCGGGCAGACAGGGTCATGGTAATCAGAACAATACCGGTGGAGAAAGAATGCAACGTCAGCAACAATAACAGGCAACCGTGATGATAAGCAGATATGGACACGATATTGTAATTGCCGTTGAATCTATATTATCCAATAAGCTTCGGAGTTTTCTCACTGCCCTGGGGATAATTTTTGGTGTAGCTGCCGTGATCAGCATGCTGGCCATCGGAAAGGGTGCCCAGCAGGAAATCCTTGAGCAGATAAAGATGGTAGGGGTTAATAATATTATGATAACCCCCATCGTGGAAACGAGAGGGGCACAGGAAGAGACTTCCTCCGAAACACAAAATGGTGAGAAAAGAAAATTTTCTCCCGGTTTGCATCTTAATGATGTTGAAGCTATACGGGAAATTCTTCCTGCCGTTAAAACCATAAGTCCTGAAATTGCCGTAAGCTCTTTTGTTGTTCAAAGCGGAAGAAGGGAATCGGCAAAATTACTCGGGGTTTCCACTGCCTATTTTGATATTTTCAACATGATCATTGCTGAAGGGGATGCTTTCACTGCTTTGCAGGAAGAGGAAGGCTTGCCGGTATGTGTGATCGGCGCCAACATAGGCAGAAAATTTTTCAGTACGGGATCACCGGTGGGGCGATTTATTAAATTCGACCAGGTATGGTTACGGGTTGTCGGTGTCCTTGAGCGTACAAATATTGAACTGTCGAGGTTTGAACAAACCGGAGTAAATGTGATGAATGATAATATTTACGTACCTGTCAAAACCGCCCTTCTCCGGTTTCAGAACAGGGCACTGGTGAGTTCACGGATTATTAATGTTTCGGCATCAGGTTACAGGAGCAGGCATTTCCCGATGTTCAGCATCAGCACCAATGTAAGTCAGAATACCGACAGGAACTATCATCAGCTGGATAAGATCATTGTCCAGGTTAACAGTTCAGAAGAAATAGAACCTGCAACTGAAATTCTGGGCCGGTTGATCCTGCGGCGACACCAGGATGTTAAGGATTTTGAAATTACCGTCCCCGAATTATTGCTTAAACAGGAACAACGAACCAAGGACGTGTTTAATATCGTGCTTGGAGCTATTGCAAGTATCTCACTGATAGTTGGAGGGATTGGCATTATGAATATCATGTTCGCTTCCGTTATGGAGAGGATAAGGGAAATAGGCACAAGACTCGCTATCGGGGCAAAAAAGATGGACATTGTTGTTCAGTTTCTTTCCGAAGCTGTGCTGATAAGTGTATCAGGAGGTATTGCAGGTGTAATGCTGGGGATCATTGCTTCAAGACTTATAATGGAATTTTCAGGCATACTTACTATTGTATCTCCCTTTTCCGTACTGGTTGCATTCCTGGTATCTGCATCAGTAGGTATTATATTCGGTTACTCCCCCGCAAAAAGAGCTTCAGAAAAAGATCCTATTGAATCATTACGTTATGAATAAATTAATTTCCGGTTTACTGATTGCATTTATCACCTCTTCCTTTCAGGCATATTCCCAGGAATATCTTGAATTAACCATTGGTGATGTCATCATCATTTCACAGGAACAGTCTCCCGCGGCCATAGCCGCTCGTCACCGTTTCCGTAATGACTATTGGCGATACAGGACCCACAGGGCGTCATTTTTACCCAACTTCACTATGAATGCTACCCTGCCGGATCTGAACCGTTCCATCGAAAGGCTTACCCTGCAGGATGGAAGTGACGCGTTCATTGAACGAAAGCTTATTAATTCACTTACAAATGTTGAACTAAGCCAGAACATTGGTTTTACCGGAGGAAATATCTTCATGAGTTCAGAGCTGCAAAGGATAGATATCCTGGGAGGGAATGCCCAGACGTCTTACCTTTCAAATCCTGTCAATATAGGCTTCAGGCAACCTATTAACGGGTATAACAGCTACAAATGGGAGAAAATGATAGAACCGGTGCGCTATGATGAATCCAAAAGAAATTATTTAAATGCAATGGAAACGGTATCCATACGTGCAATCAATAATTTCTTTGAACTGGCCCTGGCACAGAAAAATGTCGAAATTTCAGGGTTGAATTATTCCAATGCCGATACCCTTTTCAGGATTGCTCAGGGCCGCTATAACCTGGGTACTATTGCGGAGAACGAACTGCTGCAGATGGAACTCACCTTCTTAAATGCCGATGCCGCCTTAAATGAAGCAGAAATTGACCTGCGTATGAAAAAATATCAACTGAATTCATTCCTGGGGTTTAGTCAGGAAACAGATATAAAGCTCATCATACCACACGAAATACCGGACCTGGAAGTTGATCCGGTCATGGCTCTTGCCCAGGCAAAAAAAAACAATCCTGATATTTTATCCATGCAGCGACAATTGCTGGAAGCAGAGCGTGATGTCGCCAGGTCTAAATCTGAAAAAGGATTAAATGCTTCACTCTATGCAAGCTTCGGTCTCAGCCAGAGGGCTGGTGACCTGCGGGGTGCCTATATTGACCCGCAGGACCAGGAACGTGTGAGGGTTGGAATACAAATTCCCATCGCGGACTGGGGCCTGGGAAAGGGCAAATACCGCATGGCCCAGTCTGCACAGGAAGTAATTAAAACAAATGTCAAACAGGCTGATATCGACTTTCAGCAGGAAGTGATGCTTAAAGTAATGCAGTTTAATTTACAGGACAACCAGCTACGTATTGCTTCCAAAGCCGACACCATCGCCGCTATCAGGTATGAGGTCTCAAAACAAAGGTTTCTTATCGGAAGGATAAGTGTACTGGACCTTAACGTAGCCCAGAGTGAGAAAGATATTGCTGCACGCGGATATCTTAACGCACTCAGAAATTACTGGACATACTTTTTCAACATCAGGGCATTAACATTATACGACTGGATAAACGGCAAACCTCTGTCCGAAGAATTTGACGAACTGATACGATAATTATAACATCTTCCGGACAAAGCAACTATGAGTTAACCATGGCCAGATATTACAAAATACAACTATCCTTAATCGCCCTTGACAAATCAAGTTACCATATTATCGCCAAAGGAAGAATAAATGAACTTCCGGTAAACCTGGTTATCGACACCGGAGCTTCAATGTCGGTATTCGATCGTGATTATCTTAAAGATCATCTCCCTGAACCTGAAGCAATGACAGAAGAAATACATTCTGCAGGGATCACAGCAGATAAGATAGAGGCTTCCCGTTCCACTGCTGAGAGTTTTGCACTGGAGAAGTTTGTCATACATCAATTTCCGTTGGTGCTGATCAATATGAATAAAATAAACAAGCTTTACAGCAAGGTAACAGGAACAACCATACATGGCTTGCTGGGGAGCGACTTCCTTCATTCAATGAATGCTGTCATTGATTACGGAAAATCGGTCATGATCCTGAAACCGGATAATAGCAGTTAAAAAGCCTGAAATATTGAATATTCAGCATTATATTCCGGGTATGTTTTCTTAAAAAAATATATTATATTTGCGCGTCATTTTTCAAAGTAATCAGAATTAAATAATTAAATCGAAAAAAATGCAGAATAAAGGCGCTATTCGCTTATTTACTATCGTATTTGCCCTGGTTTGTTTATACCAGTTATCATTTACATTTATTTCCGGGAAAATTGAGAGGGATGCCAGGAAATATGCGCAGGGAGATATTCAGAAAGAACAAAGTTACCTTGATTCTATCTCGGGTGAAGTTGTTTTTAACTTTGTATGGCTGAGGAAGTACACCTATAAAGAATGTAAGGAAAGAGAAATAAACCTGGGTCTGGACTTAAAGGGAGGGATGAATGTTATTCTTGAAATATCGGTGGAAGATGTCATCAGAACCCTTGTTGCCCCGCATTACCTTAATGATCCGGTTTTTGTAAAAACCATAAATGATGCACGGGAGCTGAGGAAAGGAAGACAGGAAGATTTTGTATATCTGTTTGCACAGGCTTTTGAAGCAAATAATCCCGGAGGAAAACTTGCACAGTTTTTTATGACACCGGAAACCAGGGGGCAGATAGATCTGAATACCACCAATACTCAGGTAGTGGACTACCTGAAAGAAGAGGCAGAGAGTGCCATCTCCAATTCCTTCAATGTTTTACGCAACAGAATTGACCGTTTTGGAGTAGTTCAGCCTAATATCCAGCGACTTGAAAGACAGGGAAGAATTCTTGTTGAATTACCCGGAGTTAAAGATCCTGAGAGAGTCACCAAATTACTTACAGGTACCGCCAACCTGGAATTCTGGACTACCTATGAAAATGCTGAAGTTTTACCATATATTGACCAGGCCAACAGTTTATTAAAAGACCTGCTTGACTTTGACACTCCATTATTCAGTGAAACAGGCACCGCTGAGGGTGCCGAGGCATTAACTGAACAACCCTCCCCGATCTTTGAAGCCGGGGAAGATACTGCCGAAATAAGATTATTTGAGGAGGACACTACAGCAGTTGATCTTCAGGAGGATCAGATGTTGCGTGAAAATCCGCTGTTTGCTGTATTGGTCCCTTACCTGGATCAGAACAGGCAGGCAGTCCCCGGCTCTGTTGCCGGTATTGCCGCCATTAAAGATACTGCCAAAGTTAACCGTTACCTTTCCATGCCACAGATTAAGTCATTATTTCCGGCTGACCTGGCATTTCACTGGCATAATAAACCCATGCAAAATAATGAAGCATATATACAATTGCATGCATTAAAAGGCAGCAGGGAAAGAGGTGCTGCGCTGAGCGGAAAATTTGTAACCGATGCAAGAATGGCTTTTGGCCAGTTCAAAGGAGAAGCTGAAGTATACATGTCAATGAACGCTGAAGGAGCTAAAAGATGGGCAAACCTGACCCGCGAAAATATCGGCCGCTGCATAGCAATTATGCTCGACGGATACGTTGTCTCAGCTCCCGTAGTTAAAACTGAGATAAAGGGGGGAGGATCAACCATCTCAGGTAATTTCACCCAGCAGGAAGCAAATGACCTGGCCAATGTGCTGAAATCAGGTAAAATGGCTGCGAGAGCGAGAGTTGAATCAAGTGAGGTTATCGGCCCTTCCCTCGGACAATCATCCATTCAGTCGGGATTACGGTCTTTTATCATCTCCTTTCTCATTGTACTCCTTTACATGGTAATGTATTACGGTCGAAGAACAGGTGCTGTCGCCGACCTGGCACTCATATCCAACATGTTTTTTCTTATTGGTGTTCTGGCATCACTCCAGGCGGTGCTGACATTACCGGGTATTGCCGGCATTGTGCTTACCATTGGTATGTCAGTGGATGCCAATGTGCTTATATATGAGCGAATACGGGAAGAGCTGGCCGCCGGAAAAGGAGTAAGACTCGCCATCTCTGACGGATATAAAAATGCATACTCCGCCATTATCGACGCAAACTTAACTACCCTGCTTACCGGATTTATTCTTTACTATTTCGGAACAGGACCTATCAAAGGTTTTGCCACCACCCTGGTTATTGGTATTCTCACTTCCTTATTCTCTGCTATTTTTATCACCAGGCTTATTTATGAAGGAATGCTGGCAAAAAATAAAGAAATCAGGTTTTCTACCAGATTAACCGAGAATGCATTTAAAAATGTAAACTTTGATTTTATCAAGGCACGGAAACCCATGTATATCGTTTCAGCTATACTAATTGTGGTTTCCATCGGCTCCCTTGTTACCAGGGGATTGAATCAGGGTGTTGATTTCACGGGGGGACGTAACTATGTTATTGAATTTCCCGAAGAAATAGCTACCGGTGATGTCCGGCAGGCTTTGACTGCTGAATTCGGCGAAATGCCCCAGGTAATAACCTTCGGTGAAAAAAACAGGGTAAGGGTAACAACAAAGTACCTTATCAGTGACGACTCCCCTGAGGTGGATTCAATTATTAAAACAAAGATCTACGCAGGACTCCGTAATTACATTGATGAAAATATAAGCATACAACAATTTATTGATTCAGATGATTATATTAAGAGCTCACAAAAAGTGGGTCCAACCATCGCTGACGACATTAAAAGGCAGGCTGTTCTGGCAATAAGCCTGGCATTGATCATCATCTTCATTTACATTATTATCAGGTTCCGCACCTGGCAATTCGGGGTAGGTGCCGTTGCAGCACTCGTTCACGACGCTCTGATAGTCCTGGGATTATTTTCATTATTCTGGGGAGTTTTACCTTTTTCTCTCGAAGTCGACCAGGCATTTATTGCAGCCATCCTTACTGTTGTGGGGTACTCTATCAACGATACGGTGGTAATCTTCGACAGGATAAGGGAATACAGGAAATTATTCAGAAAAAGAGCTGATTATGAAACTATAAACGGAGCGCTGAACAGCACGTTAAGCCGTACTTTCAGTACCTCCTTCACTACGTTTCTGGTAATTCTGATCATATTCCTCTTTGGCGGGGAAGTCATCAGAGGATTTACATTTGCCCTCCTTCTGGGTATTATCGTAGGAACCTATTCTTCCCTGTTCATCGCTTCACCACTGGTGTATGAAACATTAAAGAGACGGATGGGAGAAAAAGAGGCAAAATAAATTTCATTTATTATCACCTGTTTCTTTAATATAAAGATATTTTTTCCAGTATCTTTGTAAAAAGTTTTACACATGTTGGCGAGCATTTTATTTATCAGCGGGCAGGAACTTATTATTGTTTTCATTATTGTTCTCCTGCTCTTTGGCTCTAAGGGAATTCCTGAAGTTGCCAAAGGGATAGGAAAAGGATTGAGGGAATTTAAGAAAGCATCTGATGAAATAAAAAATGAACTAAAGGAAAGCTCCTCTGAAATAATGGAAGATATTAATGAGGTAAAAAAAGATATTCACAAGCAAGCCAATGAAATAATTCTGGATGACATCAATGAAGTGAAAAGCGATATTGAGAAAAATGCCAGGGATATTGCAACCGATGTGAATGATAATTATTATACCGACTGACATCCCGGAGTAAATTTAGCCTTTCTGAAAAAATTCATTGCTTTGTATGGAGTATCTTTATTCGGCTCTCGGTTTTATCCTCCTGCTGGTAAGCGGTAATTATCTGGTAAAAAGCAGCGTATCCCTTGCACGTCATTTTAATGTATCCACACTTGTAATAGGATTAACCGTTGTCGCCTTCGGCACCTCCTCCCCTGAACTTATTGTCAGCATGCAGGCAGTCCTGAAAGGGCACCCTGAGATATCTATAGGTAATGTCGTCGGATCGAACATATCCAATATAGCTCTTGTTTTGGCTCTCGCCGCCATACTCTCCCCTATATCTATAAGAAAAAGCACGGTGATAACCGACTGGAGTGTTATGATGATCTCAAGTGTTTTGTTTTACCTGTTTGTAGTTAACGGGGTGCTAAACAGGGCTGAAGGAATGATTTTTTGCGGATTAATTTTATTATATGTTGTTTTTTCCTTACGGTTTTCACGTATTCAACAGAACAAATCCGATGAAATACCGGAAAAACAGAAATACAGCCTCCTCATCGCCACGCTCATCACGCTGGGTTCCTGTGCCGGACTGATACTGGGGGCCGACCTGCTCATTGAAAATGCAATTATCATTGCTACCAGGATGGGTGTGAGTGAAAGGGCTATTTCAGTCTCCCTTATCGCTGTCGGAACAAGCCTGCCGGAATTAGCAACATCTGTAATTGCCGCAATAAAAAAAGAATCCGATATCTCCGTCGGTAATATTGTAGGATCAAATATATTTAATATTCTGATCGTTCTGGGAATCACTGCCACCATAAAACCTGTTGAAGTATCTCCCCTGTTGATCAGATTTGACATCCCCTGGATGCTCGGAATATCACTTCTCTTACTGGTTTTCATGCTTCCTGCCCGGAACAGCCGGTTATCAAGAGCAGAGGGTGTAGCTCTTTTTTGCCTTTATATTGTATATATTTACCTGGTATTTAAAAAATAATATGATTAAAGCTCAAAATATTAAAAAATCGTTCGGCAAGTTGCAAGTATTGAAAGATATAAGCCTGGATATACAAAAAGGAGAGATAGTATCCATTGTGGGCGCAAGCGGAGCCGGAAAAACCACCCTGTTACAGATTCTCGGAACCCTTCTTCCATTCGAATCAGGTTATATTGAAATAAACAAAAAGGATATAACCCGGCTGAACGAAAAACAACTTTCTGAATTCCGGAATAAAAATATTGGATTTGTGTTTCAATTTCATCACCTGCTGCCTGAGTTTACTGCATTTGAAAATATATGCATCCCCGGCTATATTAGCAAAGCCCCCCGTAAGACCACTGAAGATAAAGCAGCTGAGTTACTCGAATTCTTCAGGCTGAAAGACAGAATGGACCACAAACCTTCAGAACTGTCGGGCGGAGAACAACAAAGAGTTGCTGTGGCAAGGGCACTGATCAATAACCCTGCCGTAATTCTCGCTGATGAACCCTCAGGCAATCTTGATTCCGCAAATAAAAAAGACCTGCATGAAATGTTTTTTTCATTGAGAGAAAAGTTTGATCAAACGATTTTTATTGCAACACATGATCCACAGTTGGCGGAGATGTCGGACAGGATGCTGGTGATTGAGGATGGGGTGATAAAGGGATCACGGGATCACGGGATCACGGGATCACGGGATCATTTTGGGGTATAGCTATGTCTTTGCTTATGGTTACGTGGTTGAGTGGTTACGTGGTTACGTGGTTACGTATAGCCACTTTCAACTTTCAACTTTCAACTTTCAACTTTCAAACTTTCAACTTTCAACTTTCAACTTTCAACTCATTAATTGAAATATTATCAACCAAAAATTTATAACCCTTTTCAGGACGATTCACACTACAATAATGCAACCAAGGCATAAAATTTGCTGTATTTCTTAACCGAATGTTTTAATAATCAGTATCATGTTAACAAATAACAGATTAATATTCTTAATTCCTTTGATTTTTCTTCTCTCCTGTGACGGAGGCCCTTCTCCCACCGGTTCCGGCACCTTACTTCCGAATATTACGGGTTCTGCCGGCGAAGTACTGATAGTAATGGATAATGCCAGGTGGAGGGATAAACCCGGATTAATCCTGAAAGAAATGCTGGAACAGGAATTCCCTGCCCTTCCCCAGCCCGAACCCCTGTTTGATGTTTTACAGATTTCCCCGGGAGCATTCGATGACATATTCAAAAGGCACCGCAGCATAATCATCGTTGATGTTGGATCTGAAAACACAAATTCTGGCATACGATTTATGGAAAACCTGTGGGCCAGACCTCAACTGGTGATACGCATAAATGCTGAAAACAGTGAGACGCTGGCAAAATTGCTAAGCACATCGACTGAAAAAATCCTGTTGAATCTGCAATCATACGACAGAAAAAGATTAATAGACGTCTTCAAATCGAGTAAGGATGTAAGTATAAAAAACATCTTAAACAAATTCCATATTGATCTGGCTGTTCCCCGTGGGTACCGTACGGATATAAATACTGATGAATTTGTTATGCTTTCTATTGAAAGTCCGAGGACAAGCCAGGCAATTTTTGTATACCGCAATTCCTACAGTGGCAATTCAGATCTTGCTGCTGAAAAGCTTATTGAACAAAGAAATGAGATGCTTAAAAAATATACCCGCGGATCACAAATAGGTTCATATATGACCACATCGCCAATGTTCCCTCCTATAGTATATGACCTGGTTAAGAACGGAAAGCAGGTTGTGGAACTTCGTGGATGGTGGGAACTGAATAAAGGATTTATGGGGGGGCCGTTCATGAGCCATACAATTGTTGATGAAAGCCGTAACCAGACGGTGACCGTTGAAGCTTATGCATATAACCCGCAGGATAAAAAGCGAAATCTCATGCGTCACCTTGAAGCTATTGTTTATTCCGCTGAAGTTATTGAATAATAATTACACTATCTTTGCAGAACTTTTTAAGTTTGTGCCAAGATGAAAATTTCAAGAATAACTTCTGTCCCTCAGAATGAAAGCCTTATTGTTACCGGCCTGAATGTTAGTGATTTAACAAAATATCTTCTTGGCAGGTCAGAGAAAAAATTTCTTAAAGACAGATTAGCAAAAGAAAAAAATCCCGTCAGTATCAATTTATTTGACAGGATTATCATATTTCAGCTGATGGACGAAGAAGATCCTGCTGATCGTCCCGACCTTCTTGAAGAAATGCGGAAAGCAGGGCACAAAATTCACAACGAGTTAATATCCTATGATATATTTCATGCTGCCATCATTCATGAAAGCGGTTCCTGTGCATACACCCTGGCTCTTGCAGAAGGTATAGCACTGAGCAATTATCAGTTTTTAAAATATTTCAGTGAAGCTAAAAATAAAAGGAATTCCTTAAAGGAATTAGATATATTATGTGACATACTCCCTGATTCAGAAATAAACAGGCTAAAAATTACTGTTGATGCTGTTTATAAAGTAAGAGATCTCGTCAATGAACCTCTGTCCTGGCTTACTGCAGGCAAACTGGCAGAAGAAATAACAGGCATGGGAGAAGAGGCCGGCTTTAATGTCGAAATCCTCAATAAAAAAAGAATTGAATCGCTGAAGATGGGAGGATTGCTGGCTGTTAACAGGGGAAGTATTGATCCTCCGGTTTTCTGCATACTTACCTGGAAACCCTCCGGGCATCTGAATAAAAAACCGGTTGTACTCGTCGGCAAGGGCATTGTTTACGATACGGGGGGATTAAGTTTAAAGCCCACGAACGACTCGATGGATTATATGAAATGTGATATGTCGGGTGCTGCTGCTGTGGCAGGTACATTTTATGCCATTGCCAAATCAGGTTTGCCGGTGTACGCCATAGGACTGATCCCTGCCACAGATAACCGTCCTGATGGAAATGCGTATGTGCCGGGTGATGTTATTACCATACATGGGGGCACCACTGTTGAAGTGCTGAATACGGATGCAGAAGGGCGGCTTATACTTGCTGATGCACTGGCTTATGCCAGACAACTTAACCCCGAACTGGTCATTGATGTAGCCACTTTAACAGGTTCCGCACAAAATACACTTGGTAACCTGGGAATGGCAGGCATGGGGAATGCTCCTGCGAATGTGATGGAAAGCCTGGTAAGTACCGGATACCAGGTACATGAAAGAATAGCTGTTTTACCCCTATGGAAAGATTATTCCGAAATGTTAAAATCGGACATAGCTGATCTGAAAAATATCGGTGGAAAATATGCCGGAGCAATAACTGCAGGAAAATTCCTCGAACATTTCACTGATTATCCATTCATTCACCTTGATATCGCAGGGGTTGCCTTTAATAAAAAAACAGATTCGTACCGGGGCAAAGGAGGAAGCGGTATTTGCGTCAGATTACTTTATCATTTTCTGAAAAATAAATATTGTTCATAATCAATAAAATAATTTTTAATCATGGGTGAAGAAAAAATACGTATAGGTATAACTCACGGAGATATTAATGGAGTTGGTTATGAGGTTATTATAAAAAGCCTTATGGAGGGTCATATTATAGAAAAGTGTACTCCCATTGTGTATGGTTCACCAAAGGTGGCTGCATATCACAGGAAAGCATTAAATATAGAAAACTTTAATTTCAATATCATAAGGAAGGCTGATGAAGCTCATGATAAAAGACCAAATATTATAAACTGTGTTGATGAGGAGGTACGTGTGGAGCTCGGAAAATCAACCCCTGCGGCTGGAGAGGCTGCATTCCTGGCACTTGATGCTGCCGTTAAAGACCTTAAAGCCGGGAAGATTCAGGCAGTCGTAACAGCTCCCATTAACAAACATAATATTCAGTCAGAGAACTTTCGTTTCAGCGGACACACTGAATTTTTACAGTCTGTGTTCGGACCCTGTGAGGTGCTGATGCTGATGGTTGGCAGTATACTGAAAGTAGGAGTTGTGGCAGGTCATGTGTCCATGAAAGACCTTCATGAATATATTATCAAAGACAGAATACTGTCAAAACTGAGAGTTTTGAATAATTCGCTTATCCGGGACTTTACCATACGATGCCCGAGAATTGCAGTACTGGGATTTAACCCCCATGCCGGAGATAACGGACTCCTTGGCAATGAAGAACAATCCGAGATTATCCCTGCCATTCAATTGGCAAATAAGGAAAATATTATGGCTTTTGGACCCTTTCCGGCCGATGGATTTTTTGGTTCCGGAGCTTTTACACGTTTCGATGCAGTACTCGCCATGTATCATGATCAGGGATTAACTCCATTTAAAACACTGATAACAGATGAAGGAGTAAATTATACTGCCGGACTGCCTGTTGTCCGGACATCCCCTGCACATGGAACAGCCTATGAAATTACAGGTAAAGATGAGGCCGGTTACGGATCCTTCCGTAATGCGATGTATCTCGCGCGTGACATCTATTATAACAGGAAGTTAAACCACGAAATATCCAAAAATCCCTTATCTTACGGACTACCTGAAGAATTACAAAACGTGAAGGAATAAGTAAATTAACCGGTTAATTTCCATTAATCTTTATAATTTACTTAGCAGCCCCTGATTTTAGATAAATGATAATGTGTAATACCCTGAAGCATAGTAATGGAAGAATTTTACGCTATTTTCTAACCTTCACTTTAACCTCACCGGCAATTTCCAGGGCTGTTGTCATGGTAGATAAATCGGTAAACAACTCTCCTGTCTGTCCACTGTGATGACTCCGGCCGGCGACTTTGAGAACATACTCCTGCAGGAGGTTATCCGTATCAATTGTAGCGGAATACACCAGTGCAGGCTGGCATGATGTTTTGTATTCAGCATCGTCAGGGAATTTGTTGTTTGTCCAGTATTCATTCCAGTCCCAGCTCTGGTTTATCTCAAAATAAATGATAAACCTTGTTATATCTGCATTTTCGAGTCGGGTTTTAATAATAAAATTACCTGAAGGTGTAGGACCGGTATATGCATCAGGAACAGGATTTTCCGGCTCCGGAATGAACAAGCCGTCGGATGCTTCAATTCCTCTCCTGTGTGACCAGTAAGGTAAGGCTGCCGGCCTCCTTATCTCTCCGGGCATCCATTTACCCGATGATGAGTCTCCACGCTTAAACACCCCCTTCCCAATTGACTCAGCCACGTAAAGTGTCTGAACAAAGTTTTCGTCTTCATCCTCCACCCATATTGCCATAAGCGGATGATTGTGAGCCTTGCCCTTTAAAAACGAAATTTCTATTTCGGGTCCTGTTCCCCCGATATTGTATATATGCTCCTCAAACGGCAGAACATCTACTTTCGTTCCCCGGCAGGACAACATAAGCATTATAAGGGCAATGAATAATGATCTTGACATAGCCTGTTTTTATTAAAATTCAACAATGATTCCAACAGAAGGCAGTACCGTGCCGGCCTGCAAATTCAGTTCTTTGAGCTTATATCTCTGTAACGCCGGCGGATCACCAGGATTTACCGGCTGTGAAACCGAACTGTCAGGTAAGAGAACCTTCTGCTCTTCAGCCTTAAAGTTATATAGGTTCTGGATATCAATATATAAATTTATTGTAATTTTTGGAAGAAACCATTCTTTGTCCACTCTCACATCAAGCTGATGAAAAGCTTTAAACCTCTCCGAATTAAACCTTGAATAATCAAGAGTTCCCTGTTTCTTTATGTCCCATACCCTCACGAGGGATGAATACTCCACATCATAAGGAGTATACGGAACCCCTCCCGCAAACCTCCATTTCATTCCTGCCTGCCAGTTATTTTTAAATTCACGTGTACCGACAATATTCAAAATATGCCGGTTATCCCATATCGTCGGTATCCAGTCACCTGAAGTCATCATATCCTGACGTAAAACCCTGGTTTCACTTCTTACCAGTGTGTAAGCAACTACCAGATTGCTCCCGAGAAGATTTTTATTCCTGTATAATATTTCCATCCCATACGAACGGTTAACCCCCAGGGGAATAACTTCTTCATCGCCAAATACTCCAAAATCAGCCCCTTTGCTCGACAAAGAAATGGAATCGCTGACGCTGAAAGGGTAGTTCCTGTAGTATTTATAGAAGCCTTCTACCGTAAGTCTCGAGTTTTCATCCGGAAGCCACTCAACCCCGGCAACAAGGTGATCTGATTCAATATACCTGATCCCGTTATCCCTGTTAACAAGCTCACCTTGTGTATTCCTGTATCCAAGGGTAGTATAGGAGGGCAACTGAAAATAACGACCCGTGTTAAAATTCAGGAATAAATCTTCCTTCAGCAGGTAGGATGCGGAAAACCGGGGTGATATCTGGTTCAGCATATTGGACATAAGGGCTGAATAATCGCTGGCGTCTGACCTTAACCCTGCAGATAAGGTTAATCGTTCTTTCATAAAACTCTTTGTTAACTGACCGAAGATCCCCCATTTAAAAATATCCATATCTGTTTTATATTGCAGCACATAGGGTTCTTCAGTACGTATCTCCTTTCTGAAGGTGGAATTATAATACTCCGCATACTCAATGCCTGCACCATAACTAAACCTTAATCCGCCGGGATAACGGGAAGTATGTTCATAGCGGAATTTATTTTCTATCTCATCCGATATGTAATCAGACAGCTTCAGCGAATCGATCTCAACATTGTTCTGGTACTTGTATGCCCTGTTATTGAGATGACTCCGGCTTATCACCCAGGTATCGAACCCACTCTCTCCGTAATGTTTCCAAACTGCTCCGACAGTATAATTCCATTGTTCATTAACAGGTACATACCCGAGAATGTATTTCTGCTGATCTGTCTCATTTGCATTCAGGTTAAGTGAGAACTGGTCAAGTGCACCCAGGCCTATGAAGGACAATTCATTCCTGGCATCAATTCTTGTCTTTGTTTTAAACTGGAAGTCGTTATATGTAGGAAGAAAAGGAAGGCCTATAGCTGAAAAAAGAAATTGCAGATATGATCTTCGGAAAGAACTGATGAAGGTGGTGTTATCTCCCAGGGGACCATCCAGGGCAAGTGCGAGGTCTGATGCTCCGACAGAGCCCCTGAATTTAAGTTTATCCTTGTTCCCATCCGACTGGTTTAATTCCAGCACAGAACTTAAGGCATTACCCCTGGCTGCGGGAAATGCACCTGAATAAAAGTTTACTTCACGAATAAAGTCAATGTTAATGATTCCAACAGGGCCCCCTGAAGCCCCCTGGGTGGCAAAATGATTTATGTTTGGGATCTCCACCCCATCAAGATAAAATCTGTTTTCGCTGGCTCCTCCCCCGCGCACTATCACATCATTCCTGAAGGAGGGCGTTGATGCAACACCCGGATAGGATTGAATAACTCTTGAAATATCGCGATTGCCACCAGGATTCTTTTCTATTTCATATATGTCTATCTTCCTGAGCGAAACAGGACTTTCCGCAATCCGACGGAAAGGTGAGGCTTTTATGGTGATCTCCTCGAGCCTGATATTGGCTTCATTTAACGGAATATCTATATAAACCCTGCTGGCATTTGTCACCAGAACAGGCTCCGATATATACGTTTCATAACCCACCGAACTGACTCTCAGCTCTACATAACCTGGTTTAATACCGGTAAACAAAAATTTTCCATCGAGGTCACTTATGGAACCTATTGTTGTGCCAAAAATAGCAATGGTCGCAAACTCAACAGGATTGTTGTTAATGGCATTATATACCCTGCCCTCAATTATACCCCTGTCCTGCGAGAAAATATTCGTTACCGGCTGAATTAATAAAACTGAAAATAAAAATATAGTAAAACGGTTCATAGATGTTCATGTTTTTATATCAAACAAAAGTAAGATATATTTGTTCATATTTTGTTTAATCTTTTTTATTATATGTTTAACATAAAGGTTTTACGTGCATGAGGCCGCCTGGAAAGTAATCCTCTTTCATCTCCTACCGGGGTTTTCTTACAAAGATGTTCTTATCCACTTCCATAAACACAGCTATGCCCCAACATATTTTTTTTTCCCCCCAATCATTATATCTTTATAAAAAATTTTATCTGTTGACAAATATTTTACCTAACCGTCAAAAGATCATAAACGACCCTGTGTATGGATTCATTGGAATTCCCTACGACATTGTCTTCGACATTATTGAACATCCATATTTTCAACGATTAAGACGAATACGGCAGTTAGGACTGACTCATTTCGTATATCCCGGTGCAAATCACACCAGATTCCAGCATGCCATTGGTTCCATGCATCTGATGGGTATGGCTATAGAGGTTATCAGAGCAAAAGGACATGAGATAACCAGGGAAGAGGCAGAGGCTGTTACATTAGCGATAATTCTGCATGATATCGGACACGGCCCTTTTTCCCACGGACTGGAAAGCAGTATCATTGAGGGGATTACCCATGAAGAGATATCACTTATTTTTATGCACCGGCTTGACGAAATATTCCCAGGCAGGTTAGAACTTGCTATCAGGATCTTCACAAATAACTATTCGAAAAAATTCCTGCACCAGCTGGTTGCCAGTCAACTGGATATGGACAGGCTGGACTACCTCCGTCGTGATAGCTTTTTTACCGGTGTTACAGAAGGGGTAGTGGGCTCCGACAGGATAATAAAAATGCTGAATGTGAAGGATGATAATCTTGTGGTCGATATAAAGGGAATTTATTCTATAGAGAAATTTCTGATTGCCAGGAGGCTTATGTACTGGCAGGTATATTTTCACAAAACAGTCATAGCTTCCGAGTTTTTGCCTATAAAAATTTTACAGAGAGCAAAACATCTTGCTTTAAAAGGAGTAAATCTTTATGCTCCCCCCGCCCTGCAGTTTTTCCTTAAAAACCGGATTACTGCATTTGAATTTAACAAACCCGGCAACCCTGATATCCTTGATCTCTTTAGTGAACTCGATGATAATGATATTTTTACAGCGGCAAAAGTATGGAAAAATCATTCCGATAAAACATTGTCTATCTTATGCAGTAACATGATTGACAGGAAGCTTTTCAGGATCAGCATTAAAAATGATAAATTCAGTGAGAAAAATATCAGTAAGGTAATAAAGTCCGTTTCTTCACATTATGGTTTAGGTGAAGGGGAAGCCGGTTACCTTGTGGTTACCGGAGAGATCAGCAATTTTGCCTACAATTCCGAAGATGAAAACATCAAGATACTTTTAAAAGACGGCGGCATAGCGGATATAACTCAGGTCTCGGAATTATTTAATATGTCGGTGCTTTCAAGAAATGTGGTTAAACATTTCCTTTGTTATCCGAAGGAATTGGATTCGGCTTAGAAATAAATTGTTAGTTTTGTGGCAGAATGTATTTTAATAGTTCGTTAAATTGAAAAAAAACGCAAAGGCGCAAAGGCGCAATGTGTTGATCATTAATAATATAGCCAGTATTCAAATCAAATATCAAAATACTCATTATCAGCGCATTATAAAAATTTAACAAACTATTGTATTTGTAACTATTCAATATACACAATGAATTTTAAAGCATCTGTAATCGCAGGATTTTTAAAAGGGCAAATTGAAGGTAACCCCGATACCGAAGTCAGTGATATTTCAAAAATTGAAGAAGGCAGGCCCGGCACCCTTTCTTTCCTTGCCAATCCAAAGTATGAAAAATACATTTACGAGACTTCAGCCTCCATCGTTCTGGTGAACAAGGACTTCAAGCCTGAAAAACCCATAACACCCACTCTGATCAGGGTTGATAATGCCTATGAAGCCTTTGCTTCTCTCCTTGAATTATACCAGCAGTCAAAGCCAAAGAAGACAGGGATACATAAGCTTGCCAGTATTCATGAAAACGTCAGGCTGGGAGAGAATCCTTATGTCGGAGATTATGCAGTGATTGAGAGCAATGTACAGATTGGAAATAATGTTAAGATTTACCCGCAGGTATATATCGGGGAGAATGTGAGCATCGGGAATGACACTGTAATTTATGCCGGGGTTAAGATATACGAGGGATGCCGCATCGGTTCAGGTTGTGTCATTCATTCCGGAGCTGTAATTGGTGCCGACGGCTTCGGGTTTGCCCCTCAAAATGACAACAATTACAGGAAGGTACCGCAGATCGGGAATGTAATTATTGAAGATAATGTGGAGATAGGTGCAAATACCACCATCGACAGGGCTACTATGGGTTCCACCATTATCCGTAAAGGGGTTAAACTCGATAACCTCATTCAGATCGCACATAATGTGGAAATCGGTGAAAATACAGTTATTGCTGCTCAATCAGGCATTGCAGGTTCCACAAAAATAGGTAAAGACTGTATGCTGGGAGGACAAGTCGGGATAATAGGACATTTAACCATAGCAGACAAGGTCAAAATCGCTGCCCAGTCGGGTGTAATAAGTAATGTGGAAAAAGAAGGTGAAATACTGCAGGGATCATCTGCTATTCATTTTAAGGATTACTGGAAGTCATATCTTATCTTTACAAAACTCCCCGAATTAAGAAAGCAGGTTATAGATATTTCGAGGGAAGTTAACAAGCTAAAAGAAAAGAAATAATTCGACTGTTATTTGCATATCATTTTCAAATAGTGAGAAAATAAGGCATTTTTTTCGAATAGAATGTTTTATTTGTTTGGAAAAATGGTTTTTTTGTATCTTAGGAGGTTTAATTCTGAAGAGTTTTATTTATGGCTGATAAACAAAAAACAATAAAGAAATCCATAACCTTAACAGGGAAAGGCCTTCATTCAGGCATTGATGTAAGCATCTCCCTTCATCCTGCTCCGGTAAATCACGGATTTGTATTTAAGCGTACAGATTTACCCGGTCAGCCTCTTATCAGGGCACTTGCTGAGAATGTCACCGACACTTCCCGTGGCACAACTCTTGAGGAAGAGGGGGCAAAAGTGCAGACTATTGAGCATGTTCTTGCATCCTGTGTAGGAATGGAGATCGACAATATTCTTATCGCAATGCAGGGACCTGAAGCCCCAATACTTGACGGAAGTGCTGCTGTATATGTGAAGGCAATAGAAGATGCAGGTGTTATCGAACAGGATGCTGATAAGGAATATTTTACACCCAGTGAAAAAGTTGAATATTATGATGAGAGCAGGGGGATTCACATCATTGCCTATCCCGATGAGGAGCTCTCCGTGAATGTTCTGATAGATTACAATTCCAGGGTTCTGGGTAATCAGTACGCCACTCTGGACGATCTTAAGAAGTTCCCGAAGGAAATTGCCCCCAGCAGAACTTTTGTATTCCTTCATGAACTGGAATTTCTCGCCCGTAATAATCTGATTAAGGGTGGGGACCTCGATAATGCGATAGTTATTATGGACCGCCAGGTTGAACAGGAAGAACTCGACAGGCTGGCCATCCTGTTTAATAAACCAAAAATCAAAGTTAAGCCCGAAGGAGTGCTGAATAATATAGAACTTCATTTCCCCAATGAACCTGCACGTCATAAACTCCTCGACATGATGGGTGATATCTCCCTGATAGGGATGCCTTTTAAGGGTAAAATCATTGCCACACGCCCCGGTCATCATGCAAATACAGAATTTGCCAGAATATTGCGGCAGATGGCTAAAAAACAGAAAGTTAAAAAACACACTCCAAAGTATAACCCCAATGATCCTCCTGTGGTGGATACTATTGGCATACAGAATACCCTTCCTCACAGACCCCCTTTTTTGCTGGTGGATAAGATAATTTACAGGGATGAAAAAACAATCATTGGAGTAAAAAACGTTACTATAAATGAGCCGTTTTTTATGGGTCATTTTCCGGGAGAACCTGTAATGCCTGGTGTTCTGCAGGTAGAAGCAATGGCACAGGTAGGAGGGCTGCTGGTATTGAACCTGGTGCCTGATCCTGAAAATTATCTTACCTACTTCATGAAAATTGATAAGGTAAAATTTAAAAGAAAAGTGGTTCCCGGCGACACGCTGATCCTTAAGTTAGACCTCCTTGAACCGATGCGCAGAGGCATTGCCCTGATGTACGGGGAAGTTTATGTTGGTGATAACATCGTCGCAGAGGGAGAAATGATGGCCCAGATAGTTAAAGTAAAATAACAAGAATGACACCGACTTACAGTGATATTCATCCTGAAGCACAAATTGCTGCTGATGTAAAAATAGAATCATTTGTCACCATTCAAAAAGATGTGGTTATTGGTGAAGGATGCTGGATTGGTCCTAACGTTGTAATAATGGACGGTGCGAGAATAGGTAAAAACTGCCAGGTTCATCCGGGAGCTGTTATAGCTGGATTACCCCAGGATCTTAAATTCGATGGAGAATATACTACTGTTGAAGTAGGAGACTCCACCACCATACGTGAATATGTTACCATTAACAGGGGCACACGGGCAAAAGGAAAAACAGTGGTGGGAAAAAACTGTCTCATTATGTCCTATGCTCATATCGCTCACGACTGTTTAATAAAGAACCAGTGCATAATTGGCAGTTATGCCGGCCTTGCCGGAGAAGTGGAAATGGAGGATTATGCCATACTTAGTGCAGGCAGCCTTGTACACCAGTTTGTACGTATTGGCTCACATGTTATGATCCAGGGAGGCAGTAAGGTGACCAAAGATGTCCCACCCTTCTGCCTGGCAGGCCGCGATCCGCTTACATATACAGGGATTAATTCAGTCGGACTGAGAAGAAGAGATTTCCGCAATGAATCTATTTACGAAATCCAGGAAATTTACAGGATAATCTATCAACGCAACCTGAATATATCCGATGCTGTTGACTTTATTGAAGCAAACCTTCCTGCTTCCAGGGAAAGAGATGAAATCATCATTTTCATCCGGAACTCAAAACGGGGAATTATCAAAGGCTATTTCGACGGAAAAGAATAACCCAATTACCTGAGCGCATTCCAACCCTGGGAAATGATCTCTAGCTGACCCCCGTTTTCGGTTATTAATAGCGCCTTATCATTTTCCCCCGTTATATTACCAATAACAGAAATATCTTTCACCCCTGTGAGCCTTTCATAATCTCTGACAGGAATTGTGAACAGCAATTCATAGTCTTCCCCGCCATGGAATGCACATATTAGAGGTTCCATGTTAAATTCCTGCGCTGCAGCACCTGTGGCTGAATTTACAGGTATTTTTTCCTGGTATAACCTGCCGCCGCATCGCGAATTCCTGCAAATATGAAGAATCTCCGAAGAAAGACCATCGGAGATGTCAATCATTGAAGTCGGACGTATATGTGCCTCCTTTAATCCATGGATAATATCGGCACGCGCTTCCGGTTTTAACTGCCTTTTCAAAACATAATCCCTTCCTGAAAGGTCAGGCTGGATACCCGGATCTTTGGAAAACAATTCCTTCTCCCTCTCCAGAAGTTGTAATCCCATATAAGCACCCCCCAAATCCCCGCTCACACAGATCAGATCATTTGCCGCTGCTCCGCTTCTGTAAACTATATCACTTTTTGCAGCCTCACCCAAAGCAGTAATGCTGATGGTCATTCCGGTAAGTGATGAAGTCGTATCCCCTCCTATCAAATCAAGATTATATTTTTCGCAGGCAAGATAAATGCCGGAATATAATTCCTCCATTGCTTCAAGTGAAAATTTAGCGGAAACAGCAATAGAAACAATGATTTGTTTCGGCTCGGCATTCATTGCCAGAATATCTGATATATTTACAATAACCGACTTATAACCGAGATGTTTCAGTGGTGTATACATCAGATTAAAATGAATGCCCTCCGTCAGAATATCGGAAGTAACAACTACACACTTCCTGCCGAAATCGAGTACGGCAGCATCATCTCCAACACCCTTAACCACATTCCTGTGCTTAAGGATAATATCGGAGGTAAGATGATCAATTAGTTTAAATTCGCCTATCTCGGAGAGAGGTGTTGTTTTTTTCCCCGCCATGATCAGTGTATTATTTTAACCTGATTACTGTTTCCAGCACCTTTTTATTCTCAAGCAGTGTATTGAAATTTGTTTCAATATTGATATTATTTTTATCTATGGTATATTCTGCCATGGTAGTTACTGATTTAACCGGCCTGGAGAAATTCATCGTTATCTTATATTTCATCTGCTCAAAAATCTCTTTCATCATGCCCTCATCCATCTCACTTTCATCTTCTCCAATGATCTTATCCTTTGAGAACTCATCAGATATTAAGCTATAGCGTGTTATGTTCTTACCCTTAAAGCTGACATATTCGTTACTTTCCGCTTCGCTGTGCAGTATCAGTGCCATTGCTTCATTAAGAGATTCGGGGTCGGCAAAATCATAACTGATACCAAAAATATATTCCTTGTTGTTGCCGGTGAGTTTGATATTTGAAATACCTTTAACGGACTTTAATCCTTCAGCAGTTTCAATAAATGACTGATCAATCTGAATGTCCTCATCTTGCATGGATTCTGAAAAAGAGGTCATTATCTGATAGAACTCACTCATATCAATAAGGTACTCCATTGATCCCGACCCATTGGATTTAAAGGAGTATTTTTCGTAAATGGTTATACAACCCGAAAAAAGTGATGCTGCCAGGAAAACTACTGATATTACTATTGCCCTGACTGAAGAAATCTTTTTTTTAGTAAATAAAGGATATCCGTTTTTTATTATATAAATCAAGTTTTGCATGTAATGATAATTTTTTAATTACGTATTATGAAAGCGTTTAATTTAAGTATCGCCAAGACAGGTGCCTACAGCCCTCGCACATCTTATCCACTCATGATCAGTCGGAACAGGTTTCTTTTTCCCCACAACTTTTTCCAGTGGGACAGCCGTTGTTCCCTGTCCTTCCGATGCTATCATGACTCCGAAAATACCTTTGTTGATGTACTCCGCACATGCAGTTCCAAGTCGTGTTGCAAGTAACCTGTCAGCAGCCGAAGGTGTTCCTCCTCTCTGCAGATGTCCCAGTATGGTTACTCTTGACTCAAGGCGGGTCATTTCCTGAAGCCTTGTTGCCAGCCTTATGGTTTTATCCTGGTTAGGACCATGTATAAGGTTCAGCTTTTCCCTGTACTTTGCTGTTTTTAACGGATCCTTTTCTTTTTCAATTCTCTTCTCAAGTATTTCCAATTCCTTAACATCTGCCATAGACATTGCTCCTTCCGCAACGGCGATGATGCTGAAATTAGAACCTGAGCGCTGGCGGTTAAGGATTGAATTAGCTACTATATCAATATTGTAGGGTATTTCAGGTATCAGGATAACATCAGCACCTCCTGCAAGGCCTGCCCCAAGAGCAAGCCAGCCTGCCCGGTGTCCCATAATCTCAACTACGATAATGCGGTGATGACTGTGAGCTGTACTATGCAAACGATCGATGGCTTCAGTGGCTATGCCAAGCGCTGTGTCAAATCCAAATGAAATATCTGTAAAAGGAATATCATTGTCAATGGTCTTAGGCAAAGTAATAATATTTAACCCATTCTGCATAAGGTGAAAAGCATTCTTCTGTGTTCCGCCTCCTCCAAGACATACCAATACATCCAGGTGATGCTGGTGGTAATTCTCAACTATCACCTCCGTCATATCCATCTTCTGGTTCCCGACAGGCATTTTTCGGGGTTTGTCACGACTGGTTCCCAGAATTGTTCCTCCAAGGGTAAGTATCCCGGAAAGGTGACTTCTGTCGAGATGCATGATCCGGTTCTCCATTAATCCCCTGAACCCGTCCTTGAATCCGATGATATCCATATTATACAAGCCCTTCGCCGATTTCCCAATCCCGCGGATGGCAGCATTCAGCCCGGGTGTGTCTCCCCCGGCTGTAAGAATACCAACGTACTTTGTGCTATTATTCATTTATATTTTAATAACAATTATGGCTGAAAATATATGTGAAGGTTAAGGGATCACGGGATCACGGGATCAGGGGATCAGGGGATCAGGGGATCACGGGATCAGGGGATCACCCTATTACGGATTACATGCAACATCATAATAACCCATTAACCAAATAACCTAATAACCTAATAACCCAATAACCCATTAACCAAATAACCTAATAACCTAATAACCCAATAACCTAATAACCTAACAACCTAACAACCTAACAACCTTCCAAAAAAAGTACGAATTCCAAAAGTACATAAAAATGTGTTAGCTTGTTATTGAGAAATTCATTTATAGTTCGTACTTTTAAACTCCGTCCGTATTATTATGTAACGTATACCGTAACTAAAGACACCAGAAATGAAGCTGTCATCATCCCTAACATTTGCTTTCCTGTTAATTCTTATTGTATCTTCTTGTTTTTCAAATAAAGAGATACGTCCGGACAAAATACCAAATGACAAAACCCTGCAGGAGTTTCTGCTGAGGGGGTGGAATACCTGGAATAATCCGGACTTAATGAATCATGTTTATATGCCGGAAGGTCTTTCTGTAAAATTGAACTTCAGAAAAGATTACACCACAAGCCCTCCCTACTATATGAATAATTCTTTTTTTGCAGGTCCTGATAATACTATTTCGGGGAAGGTAAAACCTAACATCCATTATTTTGACGCATCCTACACCGATTTGAAAGTCAGCTGGGAGGGATTAACCGCAAGAATTCAGACTGCAACCGACTATGAGGATCTGCTGATTCTTTATACCCCTGAACAGGTATCTGATCATAACCACCTGCTTGTCCTGGAAGCAGGCATATTATGGGGAAAACAAGGACGGGTGGAAAAGAAAGAAAATTTCATACAGGCAGAGATGGGCAACCTGGTTTACAGCATCAGGGCCACCGCAGCCGATCAAAAGATCCCTTTACCTGTCTGTACTCCTTATCTTTCATTTCCATCTGATAAGGAAATAGCTTTTTATACAGGTAAAACAAGGTCTCTTGACCTTATCAGGCGTATCATGGTTAAAAGAGATGAAAGGAACAAAGCAAGAGCTGCGGTTTACGGTGAAATGGAAGAAATATATATGGCCATGCATAATGTCCTTTCCTGGAATACCATATATGATCCTTTCAACCACCGGTATATAACACCGGGAAACCGGTACCTTAATGAAGCATGGGGTGGATATTTTTTTTCTGGTAATGATATGTATTTCACTGCGGCCATGTTTGCACTCGATAATAAATGGCGTGCTTATTCCAATTTTATTTCCGTTACCCGGAATATCACTCCCGAAGGTTTTCTGCCGGGATACACGGGTGCGCTGAAAAATGAATATCCCTGCAGCTGGTCTCAGCCTCCTGTCGGAAGTTTAATCGCTATGCTCATTTATAATAAGTGGGGTGATAAATGGTTTCTCAAAGAAATTTATGATCAGTTGCTGGAATGGAACCGGTGGTGGGAAAAATCAAGAAATAACAGGACATATCTTTCCTGGGGGTGTACACCGCAAAGTAAAAACAATCCTGTTATACCTCCCTCTGAAGCTGCAATATTTGAATCCGGCAAGTATAATTCACCCTTATTTGAAAACATTGTCTTCAATCCCAAAACCAAACTGTATGAACTGGCTTCTGTGGATCTGCTGAGTCTGTATGTGGCCGATTGTAAAAGTCTGGCAGAAATGGCAGAAATTCTTGGTAAATCGAATGACAAACAGGAGCTACTGGCAAGAGCTGAAAAATATGCAGAAAAACTTCAGGAACTCTGGGATGAAGAAACCGGAATTTTCAGAGATAAAGATTTAATATCCAATGAATTTACAAAAAATATTTCACTCACCGGTTTTTACCCTCTTATAGCCGGAGTGCCATCGGAGACCCAGGCCCGCAGGATGGTAGAAGAACATTTATTAAACGGAGAAGTATTTTTCGGAGATTTTATGATCCCTTTCCTTGCCGGAAGGCATCATATTGCAGCAAAAGATGATTCACTGAATACAGCCAACTACATTACCGGACCAATGAATTTCCTGGTTTACATGGGATTGCAGAATTATAATTTCACAGAAGCCTGTAATATCATTGCAGGAAAGTCAGCAAATATTCTGATGAAAGAGTGGATAAAAGGACATCGTACATACTCTGCATATAATCCCCAAACCGGGGAGGGTATAAATCCTTCAGCAGATAATGCCCTCAGTATACACGGCGGTCTTCTCTCCCTTATTGCGCTAATGGATGCAGGGTACTGGGATAAGGAGAGTGACGAGTGACGGGTGACGAGTGACAGGTAAGGGATCACGCTATCACGGGATTAAGGGATCAGGGTAAGAGACACTCTATTAAGGGGTACTCCCAATAACCGGCAGCCCATTAACCCATTAACCCATTAACCCATAACCCATTAACCCATAACCTATTAACCCATAACCTATTAACCCATTAACCCATAACCTATTAACCCATTAACCTTAAAAAAAGCAGATCAAGTTAACCTTCCCGCAAACATTATCCAATAACTAAAGCCTGATAATCTGTGTTCTCCCTCTCGATCCCTTGATCCCGTGATAGCGTGATCCCTTACCTGTCACCCGTCACTTGTCACTTGTCACTATCATTCCGGCTTATAATTAAAAAAACAGCTATAGTACTAACCGATTTTTGTCCATTCTTTCCATTAATCCGGAAAAACGATGGACGAAAAAGAATTGAAATATTTAATTGCATTAACTCTTATCCCTCATGTAGGAAGCGTTACTGCAAGAAAGCTGCTGGCTTATGCCGGTTCAGCAGAAGCAGTTTTCAGGGAAAATCACAGGTCATTAAGAAAGATACCAGGGGTGGGAGATTTTATTGCACGTCAGAAAAACACAAGCGGCATCATTGAAAAAGCAGAAAAAGAACTGATCTTTATTAAAAAGAATAACATAAAATGGCTGACTTTACAGAGCTGTGACTATCCGGAAAGAGTACGACAATGTTCTGATGCCCCCCTTATTCTTTATTTCAGGGGGGAAAATATATTCAACCATGCAAGAATTCTGAGTGTTGTAGGTACCAGAAGGGCTACTCCCTACGGAATTGAATTATGCCGGAAGATCATCAGTGAGCTTGCGGAAAAGGAACTGGATCCTGTTATCATAAGCGGTCTGGCTTACGGCATAGATTACCAGGCACACCTTGCTGCGCTGAACTCAGGTTTAAAAACTGCGGCAGTTTTAGCCCATGGCCTCCACACCCTTTACCCTTATGATCACCGCAGGCTTGCTGAAAAGATTGAAAAGACAGGGGCGCTGGTAACTGACTTTACCAGTAGTGAAGATCCGGAAAGGAATAATTTTCTCAAGAGGAACAGGATCATAGCGGGCATGTCTGATGCGACCCTGGTTGTTGAGTCCGGAATAAGTGGCGGAGCTCTCATCACCTCAGATTTTGCAAATTCATATAACAGGGATGTGTTCGCTCTTCCGGGAAGGGCAGGTGATACGTTTTCATCGGGATGTAATCATCTTATTAAAAATAATAAAGCAGCTTTAATAGAATCAGCTGATGATCTGCAATACCTGATGAGCTGGGATGATAAAAACAGCAGCAGTGTGCCGAGACAACGTATTTTGTTCCCTGAATTAAGCCGGGAAGAAGCACAGGTTGTTAAGCTGCTGGAAGCAGAAGACAGGTTACCTGTTGATGTCATCAGCATCCGCATGGGCATGCCTGTCAGTAAAATAGCTTCTGTGCTCCTCAACCTTGAATTTCAGGGCGTATTAAAAGTTCTCCCGGGAAATATCTACAGGTTGGCGTGAAATCGTTAATAAACAAAACCGTTTGTTCGGTTAAACAAAATAAAAATTCACTCACATTTCTCAATCCGCTGAATTATTAATAAGTTTGTCACCGATTTTTCTTAACCCTTAAATATTAAATTAAATGGATCCCAGAGTTGAACAATTCATGGCAAGAATCAAAGCCAAAAACCCTTCAGAACCTGAATTTCACCAGGCAGTGCATGAAGTGGCTGAAACGCTTATTCCTTATATTGATGAGCGCCCGCGTTACAAGGCTGCAAAAATCCTTGAAAGGATAGCTGAACCTGAAAGAATTATTATCTTCAGGGTTCCGTGGGTGAATGATAAAGGAGAGGTTGAAATTAACAGGGGTTACCGCATTGAGATGAACAGTGCGATTGGCCCTTACAAGGGAGGATTGCGTTTTCACCCGACGGTAAATCTTGGTATTTTAAAGTTCCTTGCTTTTGAGCAGGTATTTAAGAACAGTTTAACTACCCTGCCTATGGGAGGCGGGAAGGGAGGTTCGGATTTTGATCCCAAAGGAAAATCCGATAATGAAGTGATGAAGTTCTGCCAGAGTTTCATGACTGAGCTTTGCCGGCATATTGGACCGGAAACAGATGTTCCTGCCGGAGACATAGGTGTAGGAGGTCGTGAGATAGGGTTCCTCTTTGGGCAGTACAAGAGAATCCGCAATGAGTTTACCGGAGTGTTAACCGGTAAGGGGCTTGAATGGGGGGGGAGTCTGATACGTCCGGAAGCAACAGGTTATGGAGCTGTATACTTTGCAGAAGAGATGTTAAAGACAAAGGCCGATTCACTCACCGGGAAAGTGTGTGTTGTATCCGGATCAGGAAATGTTGCACAGTTCACCATTCAAAAAATAAACCAGCTGGGAGGTAAGGCAGTAACACTGTCGGACTCAAACGGATTCATTCATGATCCTGCCGGTATTGATGATGAAAAACTCGAATGGGTAATGCAACTGAAGAATATACGGCGGGGACGCATTTCGGAATATGCAGATCATTTCGGAGCCACATATTATGAAGGCGAGAGACCATGGAAAATCAAATGCGATGCAGCGTTCCCTTCTGCCACTGAAAATGAGATTAATAAACAGGATGCTGAAACCCTTGTCAAAAACGGATGCAGGGTTATCAGCGAAGGAGCTAACATGCCTTCCACACCTGAAGCAATTGAAGTATATCTGAAAAGCAGGATCCTTTACGGCCCGGGTAAAGCAGCAAATGCAGGGGGTGTTGCAGTATCAGGACTTGAAATGACACAAAACTCCATGCGCTTGCCATGGTCAAGGGAAGAAGTCGATAACAGGCTGAAAATGATAATGCAAAATATACATGAAACCTGCATTAAGTACGGCAAAGAAGGTGACGGATATGTTAACTATGTAAGAGGAGCCAATATAGGCGGATTTGTAAAAGTTGCCGATGCCATGCTGGCACAGGGTATTGTGTAACCCATGTTTTCCTTTGAGTGCACAACAATAATGGAGCTTATTGACACTCATACCCATCTGTATTTACACCCCTTTAAATCCGACAGGAAAGAAGTGGTTGAAAGAGCCTTACACAAGCATGTAAGTAATCTCCTTTTGCCAAATATTGATTCCGGCAGTGTCCATGCCATGCTTGAAATGCGGGATAACTATCCCGGTATATGCTTCCCGATGATGGGACTGCATCCCTCCTCGGTAAAGGAGAACTTTGAAAAAGAACTCGCCATTGCGGAAGAATGGTTGAAAACGGAAAATTTTATTGCTATAGGAGAAACCGGTATTGATCTTTATTGGGACAGTACATTCAAAGACCGGCAACTGGCAGCTTTTGAGATTCAGGTTAAGTGGGCCGGAGAAAAGCAGCTTCCTTTAGTTATTCATGCAAGGGAATCATTCAGGGAAATTTTTTCCATACTCAACAAGTATGGTGACAATGACCTGAAAGGAGTATTTCACAGTTTCACAGGTAATGCCGGAGAACTGGATCAGATTCTGGAATACGGTTTTTATATAGGCATAAATGGTATTATCACATTTAAAAATTCACCCCTGGCTAAGTTAGCAGAAAAAATACCACCTGAAAAACTTCTGCTTGAGACAGATTCTCCGTATCTTGCACCTGTACCCGAAAGAGGTAAAAGAAATGAAAGTAGTTTTATTATACATACAGCAAAAAGAATGGCCGAAATTTACGGAATCAGTGTTACTGAAATAGCACGTATTACAACCCGTAATGCAAAAGAATTATTCCGGTTAATAAAATGAGAAATATATGGCATCAGGTTCTTCATCCATTCTGATAATTTATACGGGAGGAACAATAGGTATGGTGCAGAATCATCAGACAGGCACTCTTCAGCCTCTTGATTTTGATCAGATATCCAGCCAGGTTCCGGAATTACAAAAGTATAACCTGCGGCTTGATGCTGTATCATTTGATCCTCCGATGGATTCTTCTGACATAGGGCCTGAAATATGGATTAGAATAGCTGAGATAATTTTCAGCAACTATAATGATTACGATGGTTTTGTAATTCTGCATGGTACTGATACAATGGCTTATTCAGCATCTGCCCTGAGTTTTATGTTTGAAAATCTGACAAAGCCTGTTATTTTTACGGGTTCTCAGTTGCCCATAGGAATACTGAGAACAGATGGAAAAGAGAATATAATAACGAGTATTGAGATTGCTGCTGCCAAAGAATTTGATAAGGCTATAGTACCGGAAGTTTGTATATATTTTGAGAACAGATTATTCAGGGGAAACCGCACCACGAAAATTAATGCTGACAATTTTAATGCCTTTCAGTCTCCAAACTATCCTCCCCTGGCAAGGGTAGGTATTCAGATCAGATATAACTATGAGTCCATTCTGTTTCCAAGGGAACGACACAATTTCAGTATTAAAACCAGCGTTGACAACAGGGTCGCCGTTATAAAATTATTTCCGGGAATAAATAAAGAGGTGCTGGATTCAATGTTGGGTATAAAAGGATTAAGAGGGATCATCCTTGAAACATTTGGTTCGGGAAATGCACCTGCCGGAGAGTGGTTTGTGAATAGAATACGAAAGGCAGTGGATAATGGGATTATTGTGCTAGACGTTACCCAGTGTCATTCGGGAAGGGTTGAACTGGGCAGGTATGATACCAGCAGAAAGCTTTATGAAGCAGGGGTTATAAGCGGATATGATATTACTACTGAAGCTGCCACAACCAAATTAATGATTTTACTGGGACAGGAATATACCGTCGATGAGATTGAACTGCTTCTTAGTAGTTCTGTCAGAGGTGAAATAACAATAATCTAAGTAGCAATTAATGATTTTTTTTAGTATTTTGCGCCGCTGATTTTTACAGGAGAGATGGCCGAGTGGTCTAAGGCGCACGCCTGGAGAGCGTGTAACCGCCAAAAGCGGTTCGCGGGTTCGAATCCCGCTCTCTCCGCCATATCAAAAAAAAAATTAAAAGGAATGCATTTTTTTATCGGAAATCTGACATAAATAATTAATTTTGACAAATTTAAATTTTATACATAACATATAAAGTAAAAAAGTAATAATTAACAGATTATAAAATTAAATGAGAATTAAACCATGAAAAAGTTATTTTTATTCTTAGCCGTCATTGGGATGCTGTTATCAGTAGCATCTTATGTTGCACATGCACAAGACGCAACTGATGATGTTGCAACTGAAGCACAGCAAGAGGAAAGCCAGGTTGCACAAGCCCCACCTGTACCTGAGGCACCTGCTGCGGTTGCTGAAAAAGAAGGCGGGTTAACTGTTTTACATAAAAGCCTTAAACAAAAATTTATTGAAGGGGGAGCATCTTTTATGGGCGCTGTTCTGCTGACATTAATTTTTGGATTAGCACTGGCATTTGAAAGAATTATTTATTTAAACCTGTCAACCACAAATACTGACAAGCTTCTCCAGCAGGTTGAAGATGCCTTGGAATCAGGGGGTGTAGAATCGGCAAAAGAGATTTGCCGTAATACCAGGGGGCCTGTTGCAAGTATTTTCTACCAGGGGCTGGACAGAATTGACCAGGGTATTGACATAGTAGAAAAATCGGTAATATCTTACGGAAGTGTCCAGATGGGGCTCCTGGAAAAAGGGTTGTCATGGATCCAGCTGTTTATAGCTATCGCTCCCATGCTTGGATTTATGGGTACCGTTATTGGAATGATCGATGCTTTCGACAAAATCCAGATTGCAGGTGACGTTTCTCCGGCTCTCGTGGCAGGAGGTATTAAAATCGCACTTATTACCACAGTATCAGGTCTTATCGTTGCCATTATCCTGCAGTTATTTTATAACTACCTCGTTGCAAAAATCGATGGTATTGTAAATAAAATGGAAGATGCTTCTATCTCCCTGATCGATATTCTGGTTAAACAAAATCTTAAAAAATAAATTATTATGTCTGTTTTCTATAGAATAGGGGCAATTCTACTCTACGTTATCTTTGGTATTTCCATTGTGGTAATGGCATTCTTTTATTTCAGTGAGAAAATGATCGATGAAGCTGCCTACAATGCCAAAAAGGCTAAGATAGAAGCTCCTGAAGAACATGCTTACAGGCCGCAAAGCCAGGCGGCTGCAGCAAATACCATGGCCGCTGACAGTTTGGTTGCTGACAGCTTGGTTGCTGACAGCATAGCTGCAGAAGTTGCTGATACCATCGCAGGGGATAGCATAATTACTGCTGTAGCACCCTCAACCCCTGTAACACCCAAAAGTGCTGATGTCAAACCCGTTAAATTTACATTTTTCGAAACACTGGTATATTATAAAACGGATATAGCTCTAACCTGGGCATATATACTTGTGGCTATAACCCTGATACTTGCACTTGTTTTCCCACTCATATTCATGTTCTCAAATGTAAAGAACATGATAAAAACACTGGGGCTGCTGGCAGGGGTAGCTGTAATGATAGCAATAGCCTACCTGCTCTCATCCGGCACACCAATTTTTATACCCGGTTTCGAAGGGACTGATAACTCAGACCCGGGTGTGTTAAAAATGGTTGATACAGGTATTTTTATTACATATTTCCTGCTGGGACTCGCTCTCGTGGCAATCCTGTATGCTGAAGTTGCAAAGATTTTTAAATAAAATTGAGTTTGTTTAGGTAATTACTTAACAACCTCTGTCAAAATAATATACTGATGGCAAAAAGAGATATTCCTGAAATAAATGCCGGCTCAATGGCTGACATTGCTTTTCTCCTGCTGATATTCTTCCTGGTAGCCACAACTATGGACATAGATACAGGCATAACACGCCTCCTGCCTCCAATGCCGGAAAAAGATCAGAAGGAAGAAGAAGTAAAAGTCAAGGAAAGGAATGTTCTGGTTGTTCTTATCAATAAAGACGACCAGCTCATGGTGGAAGGACAGATAATGGATCTGGGCAGGTTAAAGGAAACGACCCTGGAATTTTTCAGCAACCCTAATGACGATGAGCACCTTCCTGAAAAAGAACCGGAAATTATTGAATTCCCTCCCGGACAGTCAGCAAGATGGCCGGATGGCCTGGCTCAGATAAGAGTTTCCAAAGGAGTTGTTTCACTGCAAAACGACCGGTCCACCACCTATGGTAAATACCTGCAGGTTCAGAATGAACTGGTGGCCGCAGTAAATGAACTCAGAAACCAGTTTGCAATACAAAACTTTGGCCGCAGATATGACGATCTTAATCCTCTTAACAGTATTGATGAAGGAATTATAAGCGGTATCAACAAAGTGTATAAAATGAACATCTCTGAAGCTGAACCTAAAAATATTGGAGGAGTACGATAATGGCAAAATTTATTAAAAAGAAACCCACAGGAGTAAAAGCTATAAATACGGCCTCACTCCCTGATATTGTATTCATGCTGCTCTTCTTTTTCATGGTAACCACGGTTATGAGGGAAACAGAGGTGCAGGTCAGCGTTACTCTGCCCGCTGCTTCCCAGGTAAAAAAACTGGAAAAGAAATCCCTGGTAAGCTTTATCTATATCGGCCGCCCTGTAAGACACCTGCAGACATTGTACGGCATTGAACCAATTATCCAGTTAAATGATAAACTGATTAGTGAAGAAGGTATACCGTCTGAATCAATTAAAGACTTCATCCTTTTTGAAAGAGAAAAACTTGATGAGGCTGATAAAAACAAAATGACAGTTTCCCTCAGGATTGATCAGAATATTCCTATGGGAAAAGTTACAGATGTAAAACAGGCATTAAGGATGGCGAATGCCCTTAAGATTAATTACTCTGCAAAAAGACCTTATGATACTTTCTAACTTTGATGTAAGTGACGGGTGACGTGGATATGTGGTTGAGTGGTTGAGTGGTTGAGTGGATTAGAGAAGAATACTTGCCGGAAGAATTTATTCAATAGAATGATATTCTGCCGGCTTTATTTTTAATTTCATTTCCTGTAATAACTCCATTTCGGGTGAGAACTTTACTTTTTATTGGTATGGGAGGTTTTATCGGATCTGTTCTCAGATACACGATGGCTAGATACGTACAAGCATCTGTTATTGAGACAGCCCCCTATTATACTGATGCCCCGGGGCAAAGCACTTCGTCCCCTTTGTCCCCTCACCTCTCAACCTCTCACCTCTCACTTCTCCTCCCCTAATCGCAAACTAAACAATATCCCCCAGAACGAAGTAAAAAGGGTGATAAAATAAAACACCAGACTTAAAGTAATGCTGGTATTCTGATCAAGATTCATAATGCCGGAACCAAAAAGGAATGTTATCTCTCTTAATCCTGCACCTCCTATGGTTACAGGCAGCATTGCCACTATGGAGGAAATAAGAAATAAGAAGAGATACTCTGTTTCATTTTCATGTACCCCCAGCCCTCTCAGTATAAAAAAAGCACACAATACCTGGAAGCATTGTACAGCCAGAGATAAGGCACTTACAGTAAAAACTATCTTCTTAAGATATGGAAAGAAAAGCCTGATAAATAAAAAGAAACATATAAACGCTAAGGGAATAAGTGACCAGGAAAGAATCTTATTGTTAAAAGGATCAGGAAGCCTGATAAAGCCGGCCAGAATCATTGCCAGGCAAAATAACGCAAATACCCCGCTTAGTCTGTCAATCAACACTGCCCAGAATATTTTCCCCGCTTTTACATTTTGCACCCTGTTAAGAAGATAAATCTTATATCCGTCACCTCCAATTCCCCCGGGAAGAAAGAGATTATAAAACATGCCCAGCAAGTACAGCTTAAGATTATATAGTTCAGAAATAAAAATGCCCGTTGCCCTGAAAAAGTAATTTAACCGGAAGGCAGCGATTGTCTTGGAAAGAATAAAGATAAGAAGTGCGATAAACAATAAAAAGAAATTGGAGCTGGCCGCAATAAATAATACCTGCCTGATCTCAATTTTTGAGAAAACATATACCAGTGCAGCCAGTGAGATGATTATTTTAACAGCAGAGCCCGCTGCCTTACTTATCCTTAGCTGCAACATGAATTATGTTTTTTATACGGTAAGGAGTTTTATTCTGTGATTCATAATAGGTGCGCATAATGATATCAGCAAAGAGACCTATGGTTATAAGCTGAAAGCCTGCAATTACAAACAGCACGCCAAGGATCAGAAGAGGCTTTCCCCAGATATCATTACCCAGAATTTTTAAAATAAGCAGGTATATATTGATCAGTATCCCGGCTGACAGAATCAGTATCCCCGATGTACCAAAAAGATGCATGGGTTTTTGAAGGTACTTTTTAATAAAGATCATGAGGAAAAGATCCGCCATGACTTTAAAAGTTCTGTTCATGCCATATTTGGACCTGCCAAACTGTCGCGGGAAATGCTGAACTTCCACCTGGGTTATTGCCGCCCCCTCAAGGCTGGCCAGAACAGGTATAAAACGATGCAGCTCTCCATACAAGCCAAGGTCCTTGGCAAGATCACTCCGGAATAATTTCAGGGTGCAGCCGTAATCTTTGATCTTTACTCTTGTGGTTTTCCTGATAATGACATTAGCCAATAAACTGGGTATCTTTCTTAATATCATTCCATCCTTCCTGTTCTTCCTGTATCCTGCCACCAGATCCCAGCCTTCTTTCTCCGCCTTTTCAAGCATCATCGGGATATCTGCAGGATCATTCTGCAGGTCCCCGTCGAGCAATACAATGAATTCCCCCTTTGCATGACTTATCCCTGCTGCCAGTGCAGAACTCTGGCCGTAATTTTTTTTCAGGCTGATTAAGGTGAGGGCAGGATTATCGCATGATAATATCTCATCAACGGTTTTATCCGTTGACCCATCATCCACATAAATAATTTCATGATCGATTTGCCGGAGGCTGACAGTAATTTTTTCAATAAGAGGCTTAATATTTCCCTCTTCGTTATAAACACATACAACTACAGATATTTTTGTCATTCAGGAATTTAATATAACAGGAATATAAGTGTGATAAATGGTGTCACCAAAAGTGTAAATATAGTAATTATAATACATAACGAACTATTACTTAGGGGGTCAACGAAATTTTTTGCAAAAATTCCGTGAAAGATACTGCATCCTTAATTTTCAGAACATTTGACGGAAGTTTCTTCTCCCCGATTCCCCCTTCAAAAACGGATAAGATAATCTTTTTGCTTTTAAACGTTGCAGACAACCTTTTTATGTATTCATATATATCCTGATCTCCTGAATTTGAGCTAATTGTAGTGACAAGAAAATCAAATGGGCGGATACTTAATGTGGCTTGCAGATTGGAAAAAGGTACAGACTGGCCCAGATAGATCACCTTGTGGCCCTTCTTCTTTATCAGGTAATGATAAAACAGCAATCCGATTTCATGCCACTCCTCTTCCGGTAAGAACAGCAGAAATTGTTTTGACCCCGCATTGTATGTTTCAACAATACCATCAATAGCCAGTATCAGCTTCTGCCTTACAAGGCAGGTAATAAAATGCTCCTGGGCAGGGGTTATGGCCCCAGTTTGCCAGAGGATGCCAATTTTTTTAAGAAAGGGGTAAACAATATTGAGAATGGTTTGCTCAAATCCTGACTGCAAAATAGACGTATTTAAAACTTTCTCAAAACGCGGTTCATCCAGGCCGGTTGTGGCAATGATAAGGTTGTCAATCTGTGTGCCCGAATCAAGCTGACTATTAGTAATATCAGCGACCTTCTGAGATATTTCCTCCTCACTCAGTAAGGCTATCCGCGATATTTTATATCCTTTTTTATTGAGAAAGGAAATATTTAATATTCTCTTTAAATCCTCATTTGTATAAAACCGGATGTTGGTTTGTGTACGGCACGGTTTTAAAAGATCAAACCTCTTCTCCCAGATCCTTAAGGTATGGGCCTTAATGCCTGATAGTTTTTCGAGATCTTTTATGGAGTAATGTGCCATGGGGGAGTGGTTATGTGGTTATGTGGTTGAGTAATTGAGTAATTGAGTAATCGAGTAATTGGATAATCGAGTAATTGAGTAATTGAGTAATTGAGTAATTGGGTAATTGATAAACTGCATTATTCAATTTTTATTAATTTGTTATAAAATATGGTTTTTACCGATTATAATATTTAACCGGATTCAGTTCATAAACAAATATCAGGTAAAAAAGTTTATTTGTATGTATCATCAGTGGTCAGTAAACAGTTGTCAGTAGAACAGGGGAGTGTTCACTTGGTAGTGTTCACTTAACTGTGTCAGTATGTCGGTTCGCAACCACGTAATCACTTAATCACTTTATCTCGTCCCCTTTGTCCCCTTCGTCCCCTTTGTCCCCTTCGTCCCCTTTGTCCCCTTCGTCCCCTTCGTCCCCTTTGTCCCCTTCGTCCCCTTTGTCCCCTTTGTCCCCTTCGTCCCCTTCGTCCCCTTTGTCCCCTTCGTCCCCTTTGTCCCCTTCGTCCCCTTCGTCCCCTTCGTCCCCTTCGTCCCCTTCGTCCCCTTCGTCCCCTTTGTCCCTTTTGTCCCTTACAACCATTACCCCGTCCATAAAGGGCATCATGAGATTATCCACTTCCCTGTCTTCCTGCACCATCTTATTAAAGGCCAGAATGCCTCTCGTGGATTTATCCGGGTTGGTTGTGGTAACGATGACCTTCCCGTCCCATAGCACATTGTCGGCAATTATGTATCCCCCTTTTTTCAGAAGCTTCCTGGATAATACGTAATAATCGGGATACTGATCCTTCTCAGCGTCGATATAGATAAGATCAAAGGTTTCTTTTAATCCGGTGAGGATTTTCAGAGCATCTCCGTTTACAAGTTCAATTTTATCGGATAAGCCTGCCTTCCGGAAAAAGCTAAGGCTTATCTCTCTCAGTTCATCGTTCACCTCTATCGTTATCAGCTTACCGTCCGGTCTTAATCCCCTGGCAAGGCAAATTGCCGAATAGCCGGTGTAGGTGCCTATCTCGAGAATCCTTTCCGGTTTAAGCATACGGCTTATCAATTCAAGGAATTTCCCGTGAACCGGACCGGCGATCATCCTGGGGTTTACGGCGTTATTGAAAGTATAGCGGTATAATTCAGCCAGTACTTCATCAGGCGGGGAACAGTGTTCCTCAATATATTGCCGGAGTTTATTATCGGGATCAAAGAGTTCCATCATGAATAACTTAAAACAGATAACCGGTCGGGAAGAAAAACTTCGTTTGTGATTTCCAGAATATCTGAGACCTTCACGGCATCAATCTTTTTTCGTATTTCATTCAGATCGTCAAATTTATTAAAAAGCAGGATGCTTTTACCCATGGAAAGCATAAGGTGTTCCCTGCTCTCAGAGTTAATGGCCAGATGTCCGAGCACCTGTTTTTTTGCTTTACTCAGCTGGAGGGTGCCTAGGCTGTTCTTTCTCAGTTTCTCCAGCTCTTTAAAGACCAGCTGCATACTTTTATCATATTTATCCTTATCGCAACCGAAATAAACAGTTACCAGTCCGGTATCGGAATAAGGGATATAATGCGATTCCACATTATAGGAAAATCCGTTTTTTTCCCGCAGGCTCATATTCAAGCGGCTGTTCATTCCAGGTCCCCCGAGGATGTTATTGACAAGGTGGAGTGCCGTTCTCCTGTTATCATGGTAATTATAACCTATATTCCCAATGATACAATGAACGTGATGGGTTTTCCGGTGGATGATCTTTTTCTCAGGCACATAGTGGTCCGGGGAAAACCTTATCCTTTTTCTCGGCTTTTCAGGCAGGGAATTAAAATACCTGGAAGTCAGTTTGACTAATTTATCAAAATGAATATCCCCTACCGAGCAGATGATCATTTCAGGAGTGTAGTAATTGTCGTTCAGGAAGTTAATAATATCCGTTCTGGAAAATTTCTTCAGGCTCTTTTTTGTACCAAGAATACTTTTACCCAGGGGATTCCCTTTAAAAACCATCTCTTCGAATTCATCAAAGATAAGTTCGGAGGGAGTATCGTTATATGACATGATCTCATCAATGATCACATTCTTTTCCCGCTGTACTTCCTTTTCAGGGAATACGGGGTTGAAGGTGATGTCGTATATGAGTTCGATAGTCCGCTGATAGTCCTGTTTAAGGAAGGCAGCATATACGCAGGTTTCTTCCCTGTTGGTATAAGCGTTTATTTCACCTCCCACATCATCAAGGCGTGAGAGGATATGCCAGGCTTTTCTCTTTTTCGTGCCTTTAAAGATAAGGTGTTCGATAAAGTGTGCCATTCCGTGTTCATGATCACGTTCATCCCTGGATCCCGTTTGAACGATAATTCCGAGATGTGCCACGGGTGATTTGTCGGGCTTATGGACCAGCCTGATGCCGTTATCGAAAGTATGAAGAAAGTATTCCATGGTTGAAAATTATGCAAAGATAATTAAAATCTGCAGGGGTATAGTTATGTCTTTACCAGGATAGTGACAAGTGACGTGTGACAAGGTAAAGGGATCACGGGATCAAGAGATAAAGGGATCGATGGGATCAAGGGATCACGGGATCAAGGGATCACGTGATCAAGGGATCGATGGGCGTAAAGAAAACGCAATGGAATAGCTGCGCCTTTGCGTCTTTGCACTTTTTTTCATATTTTTATTTTGGGGAAAGCAATTTTTGTCTAAATTTGCAGCACTTAAAAAAAAAGCGGAGGGTACCATAGCTCAGATGGTAGAGCACAGGACTGAAAATCCTGGTGTCCCTGGTTCGATTCCAGGTGGTACCACGACATTAAAACGCAGACCCTTGCAGATCAATGATTTGCGGGGGTTTTTTGTTTTGGGGGTGATGAGGGGGGTGATGGGTTTTGGGGAGGCTTTAGAATCAGATGTTTACGGAGGATCCAAAAAAATTATAAAAATATTTTATTGGAGTAAGTCTTCAATTTTAGTGATTAAGTCTTCAGCCGGTTTCATTAAATCTAAAACATCAGTCTCCATAAATTCAATATAGTCCTCATAATCTCCGGTTTGTCTCATATCAAATAATTCAGAAAAGAATTTACCCAATTCTATGTCTACAATACCTGTTTTAACAAAATGCAAACCGAACATTTGTCTTACACCGGCATGAGTTTGTGCTTTTATATCATTATTAACCAGTAAAGCAGTAACTGCATAATAACATGCATAATAGAGCCTGTTTATGGCAGTATTCCATAATTTGTTTTCTATATGCAGATTCACCTCTTTAAATGTTTCACGTGCTCTTGCAATTCTGTAACTTACTAACTCCTTTTTGTCATCATTATTCATAGCGCTTTCCCTTCTTTAGCAATGTTTTCATAGAATGGTGTTTTTCTGTGTTTTGTTTCCCAATCCTTTTTTGTGAAAACCAGAGGACTTATAATTGTTCCGGTATCAAATTCAATTTCATAAAGAGGATATTTAATCCTTTTTTGATCTGTTCTTGATATCTTTTCTTTATCAACAATCACCAGCAAGTCCAAATCGGAATCATCCCGATAATCTCCACGTGCATAAGAGCCAAACAATATCAGAGTAGATTTGGGCTCTGTTTGCCTGACAGAGGATTTAATTAATTGTATTATATGGTTTTTATCTGTCATATATATAAAAGTGTAGTTCATTCAAAATTAAACAATTTGGATGAGATTCTCAAAAATGCATCTGGAGAAGAAACGAGGTGTAAGATATAATAAAAAAGCTCTCTTGTGAGAGCCGGGGCCAACGATTTCTCAGTATTATTAACAATGAAAGGGAAAGCATGTGAGAGGCGTGCTTCGGCTGGCGGAGCCTTCTACCCAATCAGCACACGTATTTATTTTATGGGTTCATATTTAAAATTCTTAAACCTTACTATTCCGTCTCCCATTGATACCAAACCTACCCGTAAACTTAAAAAGTCACTTAATACATTATGATGATAGGCAGATACTTCAACAGAATTTTCTATTTTAATCCAGTCTGTACCATTGTTACTGTAATACATATCCACTGTATTATTAATATTTCTAAGTTTCAGGTGAACATGATTGTCTATTACGTCTTTCTCAGTCGGGAATTGCCAACCTCCTATATTTGCCAGGATGTTTTTATTGTCTGCCAGTATTCCTGAATATTTCTTATGACTGTAATAAAGCACCAATCCGCCAACAGCATCACCTTCTATCTCAAGTTCTACCTGAGCCTTATAGGAATGGTCATATGGTATGCAAAGAAGTGGAGAACTCTCAGCCACAGACGTACCCTTAGCTTTAATTACAATACTATTGTTTGTCAGATTAAAACGACTGGTATCGTACTCACCGAAAAATTTCCAATGAGGTTTTAAGGTGTTGCCCTCAAAATTATCGTTTAACGAAAACACATTGTCAACGAGTGTTTTTGACAGTTTTTTAATTGGCTCATCTATTTTTAAATTGTCAGGCATTTTAAACCATCCGTCATTTGTCCATTCAACGGGTGCAAGTAATGTCTGACGTCCCATGTTATAATGGCCATTTTCGTATCCATGAAATATCATCCACCATTTATTGGAGGTATCTTCAAAAATTGTGGCATGACCAACTGACCACCATTTATCTGAACTACTTTGTGCCCGAATAATCGGATTAAACGGAGAATTTTCCCAGGGCCCAAAAGGCGATTTTGAACGGGCGGAGATCACCATATGTCCGGTTGCAGGGCCAGCCGTTCCTCCTTCTGCTACAGTAATGTAATAGAAATCACCACGTTTAAATAGTTTTGGCCCTTCCAGGCAAAAGCATTCAATTGTCCAATCTCTCGGAATTGGCCAACCACTATAAGAATGTTGAAAATTACCTGTTACTGATAAACCATCATCGGATAGGGGTACGTAACCTCCGTTACTGAAATATAAATACCGGTTACCCTTGTCATCTACAACATGACCCGGGTCGATATTACCGACTTTTAAATTAATGGGGTCGCTCCATGGTCCGCCAATAGAATCTGAAACCACAACATAATTGGTGTTGCTGGCTGGAAAATAAATGTAGTATTTGTTATTGTATTTTACTAATTCAGGAGCCCAAACCGAACCTACATATTTGGTCAATGCACTCGTAACAGGATTCCAATTGATTAAATCTTTTGAATGCCAGATGGTCAATCCGGGATAATATTCAAAGGAAGAATGCACAACATAATAATCGTTGCCATCAACCAGAAGACTTGGGTCCGGGTAATCGCCTGTAAAAATTGGATTACTAAAAAAATCAGACCCCATTTTATTGGCTTTGAATTGATTTTGTGCATTTGCCCAAAAAGTCAATGGGTAAAGCAATATAATTATTAAAAATTTCTTCATATATCAATTGATTTAGAAAGTTTAAATGCAAATCTAATGAATTTAATCTTTGTGTTTATCCCATTGTGACTAGTTATAAAATGGCCTGATTTCCATGCCTTGAACAGAACCTTTATCTTTCATTCCAACAAAAAGTACACTTTCATTTGAATTTAAAAATCTACAAATAGCTTGAGCAATTTTATATTTTAAATCTTATTATAGATAATCTTTACCGACAGAGTATCCAATATATGCTATAAAAACAATTATTAATATTCCAGCTTCCCACCGGTCAAGTTTTTTCTTTTTGCCGGTAAACATAGCAACAAACAAAAACGCTGTTCCACACAAAAGAAGATATATTTCAAGATTAAAAGCCCTGTTATATTCAATTGGGTTGACAAGGGCGCTCAATGCAAGGATAAGTAAGATATTGAATATATTTGACCCGATGATATTCCCGACAGCAATATCGCTGTTTTTCTTCATCGCCGCAACTACAGATGTGGCCAGTTCAGGTAAAGAAGTGCCCGCTGCAATAATTGTTAATCCTATTATTTTTTCACTAATCCCCAGACTTGTCGCAATATCAACAGCATTATTGACAACCAATTTTCCACTCAGCACCAATCCGGCTAATCCGATAATGATCAGTCCCCATATTTTAAAATTTGACAATTGCTTAGTTACTGTATCAGATTTCTGAACATCCTTTTTCATCTGCCGGTAAATGTAAAACAGGAAAAAAACAAACATCACCAGTAATAGTAACCCGTCTAACCGGGAAAGAATATTATTCTGACAAAAGAAACTATTCGAAAGGATAAATACGGTCAATACTGCAATCAGGGAGAGCGGTATCTCCTTCCAGACAGTGCCGGTTTGAACATGCAATGGTATAATCAGGCCGGCTATCCCTAAAATCAGGAACAGGTTGAAATTATTGCTGCCGATAATGTTACCATATACGATATCGGGGTGATCATTAAAAGATGCTATTACGTTTACCACCAACTCAGGAGAGGAAGTGCCAAATGCCACTATGGTCAATCCAATGACTATGTCTGAGATATTATGTTTTCTGGCAAGAGCGGAAGCCCCATTAACTAACCAGTCAGCGCTTTTGATCAGTAGAGCAAATCCGGATATCAATAGCAAAACAGGTACTAACATAGTGATTATGTATTTTCAGATAAAATTATCTTCAGGTTCTGGCTTATCGGTAGTTTACAATCTCTTTTGATAGCCTGGCTTATGATTTCTCATATTGTAGGGAGTAGAATAAGTCCAATATCTTTAAAAATTTCATAATACACTACTTTATAGCCATTTTCTTTTTTTAAAGTAACGCATCATCCCTATAAAGATCAAAACCATTATCCCCCAAACAACAAAATACGCATATTTATAGTGGAGCTCTGGCATATTTTCAAAGTTCATTCCATAAACCCCGGCAAGAAAAGTAAGCGGAATAAAAATGGAGGCCATAATGGTCAACACTTTCATTATTTCATTCATTTTGTTTGAAACGCTGTTCATATACAAATCCAACAAACCCGAGGCCATATCCCGAAATATTTCAATAGTATCAATCACCTGGATGGCATGGTCGTATAAATCTCTTATAAAAACTTTGATATCGTTTCTTATTATGGGATCTTCAATATTTCCAAAACGGCTTATAACTTCTCTGAGTGGATATACTGAACGTCTTAAATTTAGTATTTCTCTGCGAAGTTTATGTAGTTTATTTAATGTAGTTTTATCCGGAGAATCCAATAATGAGGTTTCAATATCATCCAGTTTTTCTCCAAAAATTTCCAGGATCAGAAAGTAGTGATCCACTACTGCATCTAATAGAGCATATAACAGATAATCTGACCCCTGCTTTCTGACAAACCCCTTTGCGTCCCTGATTCGTTTTCTTACAATTTCAAACACATCCCCTCTCCTTTCCTGAAACGTAATGAGCACATTGCCTTTTAGTAAAAAAGTTAATTGCTCGTCCTCAACAGTTTCATCTGAGGGATTTAACATAAACATCTTTAAAACAACATGGAGATAATTGGAATGTTCCTCTATTTTCGGACGTTGCCCAACACTTAAAATATCTTCCATAGTAAGTTTGTGAATACCCAGAAATGTACAAACTTCTTCTATAGTTTTTTCATCGTGGAGCCCGTCAATATTAACCCAGGTGTTTTCTTTGGAATACTCTAACAGCTTAATTAGTTCAGAAACATTTGTAATATCTTTCTCCTCGTACTTACTCTCTGAATAATGTATCCAGGAAATGTCTATTTGAGGCATTTTTTGTATACCGGTGAAAACCAGTGAGCCGGGAGCCAGTCCTACTTTTAATTTTCGTTTTTGTTTTTTCGGTGCCATGAAATTTATATTAACCTCGCAAAGTAACACTTTTCCAGGAAAAATATAAGTCCGGTCATGAATATTGTTTTCAGGCCAATCTTGTCGGCATTGTGATCAGGTAACGTTATTCACTATCGTTACTTTTTTTGTATTGAATTATTTATGAATTCAACTTTTCATCTATTTCATTCTTTACCTGTTTTACTTTCTTTGTAAATACTTTAGAGGTTAAAACACCGGCAATAAAAACGACGACAATAATTATTACCAATGGCATTTTAAAGCCAAAAAATAAAAATTTTACCATTACGCTTTCCGTGTTCTGAACGATAAATATTATCAGCAATACCAGCAGGATAATGTAAAGCACCTCTTTTGGTGTCAGGTTGATTTTGTCAAATAACTTTTTCATAGCTAATTTTTTTAAGTTGTTTCTATTCTCATGTTATTTCGGATTACCCGCTTTGAGTGTATAATCACTTTTTTTAATCACATATGTATCAGGTTCAGCACAATTTACAAAAAAATATAATACTATTTAATCTAATAAGGGGAATAATTGGATTTGCAGTACACGCATGAAATATTAGAGATTCTCTGTAAAAGGTATATCTTTGTAATTATGAAACCTCCATGATTGCGGCAAACGCAACTTAGCGAAGCGATCTCACGAACGAAGTGAGTAAACCGCATGAACAAAAACATGGAGGTTCCATCCGACCATTGAAAATTAAATTTTGTACGGATGAAACCCCCATGCACTATCGCACACAACAAGGACATGAACAAACATGGGGGTTCCATGCCCATTTGTCCATTGAGAAATAGAACTTATTGATTTTTAATAACATAATTAGTATTTGTACGTATGAAATTTGCATATATCGGAACGTATCCTCCAAGGGAATGCGGTATTGGAACCTTTACCATGAACCTTTACAATTCCATGGTAATGAATAAAGAAACAATAAATGATTCAACTGAAGGATTTATTGTAGCTATGAACGATATTGAACAAACCTATGATTATCCCGAAGAAGTAAAACTGACCATCAGGCAGGAACATCAACGTGATTATCTGGAAGCAGTGAAATTTGTTAACCTCAGCGGTGCAGACATTTGTATACTTGAGCATGAATTTGGAATATTTGGCGGGCAAAATGGTATATACATCCTTCCTTTCCTGCACCGGCTTGAAATTCCACTGATAGTAACCCTTCACACTATAGTAAAATCGCCTTCCTACAACGAAAAGGCGGTATTGCAGGAAATATGTAAAATGGCTCATAAAGTAGTTGTGATGAGTCATAAAGCAATTAAGTTTCTTACATCCATATATAATGTGGATGAAAGTAAAATTGAATATATTGAACATGGAGTCCCTGACATTCAGTTTAACCAGCACCAATCGAAAAAGGAATTCAACCTCGAAAATAAAAAGTTCCTGCTTACTTTTGGCTTTATTAGCCGGAATAAAGGGATTGAGACAGTAATAAAAGCATTGCCAAAAGTTATTGAAAAACATCCCGAGGTTTTATATCTGGTGTTGGGTAAAACTCATCCGAATGTTCTCCGACATTCCGGAGAAGAATATCGTATTTATCTGCAACGTCTGGTTAAAAATCTCAAACTGGAAAACCATGTATTTTTCCTGAATGAGTTTGTTAATCAAAAAGAATTGTTCAAATATTTATCTGCATCTGATATTTATATTACCCCTTATCTGAATGAAGCCCAGATTACCAGTGGTACGCTTTCGTATGCAACAGGAGTAGGATCGGCTGTTATTTCAACACCATACTGGCATGCCTCAGAATTATTGGCTGATGGCAGAGGAAGGCTCTTTAACTTTAATGATTCGGATGAACTTTCAACAATCCTGACAGATTTGCTGGATAATCCTGAAGTTTTGAAAGATCTGCGAAAAAAAGCATATGATTATGGCAGAACCATTACATGGCCCAGATCAGGAGTTAAATATGTTGCACTTGCCAAAAAAATTCTTGCTTCCAAACCGAATGTTGTGGTGGAAAAAGAAGTCACTATTGATCCGCTTATTCTTCCCCCATTTTCACTTGCTCACATAAAACGATTAACTGACGATACGGGGATCATCCAACATGCAAAATTCGGTATCCCAAATCTGAAAGAAGGATACTGTCTGGATGATAATGCAAGGGCTTTACTTATGGTGCTGATGGCATACCGTCAAAAAAAGGATACAACCGCTCTTGATTTAGCTCCCATATACCTGAGCTATATTCATTATATGCAAAACAAAAACGGGACATTCAGGAATTTCCTTAGCTTCAGCAGGAGCTTTCTGGATGAGACGGGTTCGGAAGATTCTTTTGGAAGAACCATCTGGGCACTCGGGTATCTGCTTGGCAATGCTCCTAACGATGCATATTACCAAACCGGAAAATTAGTTTTTTTTGATGCATCTCCAAACTTTGAGAAAATTCAGTCTATCAGAGGTATTGCCAATTCAATGGTAGGTGTCAGTCATTACCTCAGGAGTAATCCTGCTGATGATTCAATGACCGAAAGATTAAGAAATCTTGCCGGTAAGTTAATCTCACAATATAACGAGAACAGTACTCATGACTGGAAATGGTTTGAACCATTGCTGGCATATGATAACGGGATATTACCCCTCGCACTTTTGCATGCTGCAGAAATACTCAACGATGATAAAATAACTGAGGTTGCGCTGGAAACAATGAACTTCCTGACAGGAATCACCCTTAAGGAAGGTTATTTATCAATCATTGGTAATGAAAAATGGTATAAAAAAGAAGGTGAACGTTCCATGTTCGCCCAACAACCTGTGGATGCCCTCGCGATGATTTTAATGTATCATCAGGCTTTTCATCTAACTAAAGATAAAGATTATCTTACTAAGTTATTTGCCTGCTTTATGTGGTTCCTTGGAGAAAATGATCTCAGGATGAGTTTGTTCGATTTTGAAACTAAAGGCTGCTGTGATGGCTTTGAAAAGTATGGAGTAAATCGAAACCAGGGCGCTGAAAGTTCACTGGCCTACCTGATCTCTCACCTTACAGTTCTTCAGGCATTTGAAGAATTTGAGAAGAAGATTTAAATTCTAAATTATGCTGATAAAAAGATATCATAATAATCCCATCCTTACAAAAGATGATGTGCCTTATCCTGTTGCTACCGTGCATAATGCAGGTGTTGTAAAATTCAACGACAGGTATATTATGATTTTCCGGTCACATATACTAAACGGAAGAAGTATACTGGGCAAAGCAGAAAGTGATAACGGGTTTAATTTTAAGGTAGATAAAGAACCTTTCATGATTCCTGCCACTGAAGGAATATTCAAAGAATATGAAGAATACGGTGTGGAAGACCCCCGGATTATTTTCCTTGATGGCGAATATCTGATAACTTACAGTGCTTATTCCCGACATGGAGTGCGTGTAGGTCTTGCAAAAACCAAAGATTTCAAAACCGTTGAAAGGATTTCTCTTATCACTGAAGCCGATTACCGCAATGTGGTAATCTTTCCTGAAAAGTTTAACGGTTTATACGCACGTCTCGACCGTCCTCATTCTGATATTTCACCCTGGTCAGTCTGGATTTCCTATTCTCCTGATCTGAAGTATTGGGGTGATTCTAAATTAATTATGAAGCCTCTTCAGTATCATTGGGATGAAATGAAGATAGGCCCCGGGGCACCTCCAATCAAAACTTCACGCGGCTGGTTAAGCATTTATCACGGCGTATTTCCTACCATGGACGGATGCGTTTACAGATTAGGTGTTGCATTGCATAATTCTGAAGATCCTTCCCAAATAATTGCCGTTGGTGATGAATGGATATTACAACCGGAAGAAGAATATGAAATAACCGGTTATGTGCATAATGTAGTATTCACCTGCGGGGCTGTTCCCGAGGAAGACGGTAGTGTTAAAATATACTGGGGTGGTGCCGACAAGGTGATGTGTGTGGGCACAGCCAATATTGAAGAGCTTGTTGATCATTGTTTAAATAAGCCGAGGAAGGCTTTGTAGTTGAAAGTTGGAAAGTTGAAAGTTATAAAGTTGAAAGTTGGAAAGTTGAAAGTTATAAAGTTGAAAGTTGGAAAGTTGAAAGTTATAAAGTTGAAAGTTATAAAGTTGAAAGTTATAAAGTTGAAAGTTATAAAGTTGAAAGTTATAAAGTTGAAAGTTGGAAGTTGGAAAGTTACAAAAGTTGACATGTAATGAAGATGAAAATTGAATGCTTTGAAGATATTTTATCTTGGCAAAAATCAAGAGAGTTATGTATTTTGATATACAAAATATTTGAAAGCAGCAAGGACTTTAGTTTTCGTAATCAGATAGAAAAAGCATCTGTTTCAATCATGAATAATATTGCAGAAGGGTATGAGCGTCAAACAAATAATGAATTCAGGCAATTTTTATATATTGCAAAGGGTTCATGTGGAGAGGTTCGATCAATGCTTTATATCGCAAAAGATGTGGAAAAAATCTCAGATATTGATTTTATTAAACTACAAGCTATGACAATAGAAATTTCAAAATTATTATCAGGCCTTATAAAAGCTCTATAAACATTCCACTTTACAAACATTCCACTTTACAAACATTCCACTTTATAAACTTTCAACTTTACAAACTTTCAACTTTACAAACTTTCCACTTTATGAACTTTCCACTTTACAAACTTTCAACTTTACAAACTTTCAACTTTACAAACTTTCCACTTTACAAACTTTCCACTTTACAAACTTTCAACTTTACAAACTTTCCACTTTACAAACTTTCAACTTTACAAACTTTCCACTTTATGAACTTTCCACTTTATGAACTTTCAACTTTACAAACTTTCCACTTTACAAACTTTCAACTTTACAAACTTTCAACTTTACAAACTTTCAACTTTACAAACTTTCAACTTTACAAACTTTCCACTTTATGAACTTTCCACTTTACAAACTTTCCACTTTACAAACTTTCAACTTTACAAACTTTCCACTTTATAAACTTTCAACTTTATGAACTCTCCCCTTCACAAACCTAAAATAGCCATATTATCACCCATTGCATGGCGGACCCCTCCACGAAAGTATGGTCCATGGGAACAGGTAGCTTCAAATATAACAGAAGGCCTGATTGAAAAAGGAATTGATGTAACCTTATTTGCAACAGGAGATTCAATAACAAAAGGCAAACTGGAATATATATGTGAGCGTCCTTACTCGGAAGATACCGGACTTGATCCTAAAGTTTGGGAGTGCCTGCATATAAGCCATTTAATGGAGCAGGCAGATAAATTCGATTTGATTCACAATAATTTTGATTTTCTCCCGCTAACTTATTCCCGTTTGATTAGAACGCCTATGTTAACTACTATTCATGGGTTTTCGTCTCAAAAGATTCTTTCAGTTTATAAGAAATATAACAACTGCACCACCTATGTTTCTATCAGTAATGCTGACCGAAGCCCGGAGCTTGATTATGCAGCAACAGTATACAATGGTATCAACACCGATGAATTTACATTCTGTGCTGAACCAAAAAAAAATCTGCTTTTTTTCGGCAGGATTCACCCCGAAAAGGGTACTTCTGAATCAATTCAGATAGCAAAACAATCCGGAAGAAAACTAATTATTTCCGGTTTAATTCAGGATAAGGAATATTTTAAAAGCAGGATTAAACCATATATTAATGATGATGACATTGTATATATTGGTAATTCGGGACCAAAAGAAAGGGATAAACTTATGGGTGAAGCATTTGCGCTTTTACATCCTATTAGTTTTGAGGAACCTTTTGGATTAAGCGTAGTAGAATCAATGCTTTGCGGAACACCCGTTATCGCGTTTAACAAAGGTGCTATGCAGGAATTAATCCTTGACGGAAAAACCGGTTTTTTGGTTAATAATGTCAGGTCAGCTGTGGAAGCGGTAAATAATATAAAATCTATAAACAGAACATATTGCAGGGAGTATGCAGCTTCAAAATTCAGTCGTCAAAAGATGGTAGAAGGTTATCTGGAGGTGTACAGGAAGATTTTAGAAAGGGAAAAGTAGCAGGGGGAGTAGCAGGGGCAGTAGCAGTAGCAGTGGCAGTAGCAGTAGCAGTGGCAGGGGCAGGGGCAGGGGAAGGGGGCAGTAGCAGTGGCAGTGGCAGGGGCAGGGGCAGGGGAAGGGGAAGGGGGCAGTAGCAGTTGCAGTGGCAGGGGCAGTAGCAGGGGCGATGTAATCTTACCCTTTTACCCTTTTGGAAGAAATTTATCGGGATTATTTGTCATACTACCAAGCATTTTCCCCACTTCTTCATATTTTCTTAATAACTTATCTTTTATTTCCTCATCGATATATTTACAGCTAAAAGCGAAGTCAATCCATACCATTGTTTCACTAGCCTCACCATCAGCATCGCTTGATTTACTGGTAAAATGTTTTGGATACCTTCTTTTACGATAAGCCTCAGCAATATTTGAACAAACTGACCTTGAAGACCTTCTTATCTGGTCTGTCAATGAATATTTTTCTTCTTTTGGAAACCCTTTTGATATTTCAAAAATATCCATTGCTAAATCATATGCTAGCTTATATACTTTAAGGTTCCTAAAACTGTAATCCATTATTTTATATTTAATTCTACTGCTACTGCCACTGCCACTGCCACTGCTACTGCTACTGCCACTGCCACTGCCACTGCCACTGCCACTGCTACTGCCACTGCCACTGCTACTGCCACTGCTACTGCCCCTGCTCCTGCCACTGCAACTGCTACTGCCCCTGCCCCTGCTCCTGCAACTGCAACTGCTACTCCCCCTGCTACTGCAACTGCTACTGCAACTGCTACTCCCCCTGCTACTGCTACTGCCACTGCAACTGCTACTCCCCCTGCTACTGCCACTGCAACTGCCCCTGCCCCTGCCCCTGCCTCTATTTTGAGTTTTTCAACTCTTCCAGTAGTTCTGATAAATCAACAGAAGCATAAGTAGCTGAGTAATCAGACATGGCATAAGGAATGATTAAATTCCCATTGTGTATAATAGAACCGCAGGAATAAACCACATTGGGCACGTAACCTTCCCTTTCTTCAGCATTGGGAGACAATAAAGGGGTCTTTAGCCTTCCAATCTCCTTTTCAGGATCATCAAGCTCATACAGTGATGCTCCTAATACATATTCCCTCATGGGCCCTACTCCGTGCGTAATTACAAGCCAGCCTTCTTTTGTCTCGATAGGGGAGCCACAATTCCCAACCTGTATCAGCTCCCAGGAAAATTTTGGTGTCTGAATAATTTTGGCTTCGTGCCAGATATTTATTTCATCTGAATAGGCTATATAATTACTAACCCCATCAATCCTGCATAGCATGGCAAATTTATTTTTTATTTTCCTGGGAAATAATGCCATCCCTTTGTTTCTGGCAATATCACCATGAATGCTTAATGCCTTGAAATGATAGAAATCTTTGGTTTCAAGTAACCTCGGCAATATAGTTACGCCATCATAGGCAGTATAGGTAGCAAAGTATGATACTTCGCCATTATCATATGTAAATTTAACAAAACGTGCATCTTCAATACCATTTCTTTCGCATTCGGAGATAGGAAAAATCACTCTTTCAGAAATGGCCGAATCAATTGAAAAGTCAATCTCGTAATGAGATTTCGCCAGCCACATCATTTGTTGAATGATTTTTTCTTTATTTTGGGAAAGTTGATGTGTTTTTCTTGTTACTTCTATTGCTCTTTTCAATTCACCATAAGTAAAACTATCACCCAATTTTTCCAATACAAAAACCGGAGAAATATTATTGTCGAAATCACGCATCTCATCCAGCCTCTTTATAAACGAATTTTTATGGTAAATATGTCTTTTTATACGATCTGCTTCTGCCAGCATTTTGCCTACAGGCTCAATAATCAGATTACTGTACTTATCAATAACAGCTGAACGAAAAACAATTGATGAGATATGCCCTTCCCCTGTTGCTCTGAAACTAAAGATCAGTCTTTTCTCATCGGGACCTAATTCTGACTGATCGGGATCTTCTACAACGGATGGATTAAAAAAGGCTGCTGATTCAATGGAATATTCCTTAGTAAAAAATGAACCTATAAGTGCCTGTTTTGATTTAATAATATCGCTTTGCTTTATTCCCAGATCATTAAACAGGTTATCCAATTTGTGAAAATGTCTTTCAAATATTACTGAAATATTCCTGTGTCGTCTTGCATAACCTCTCAGCACCTGACTTAATGCTATACTTGCTTCATTATCGGTCATAGCCAACACATTGTTGATAATATCCTTACTTCTTTCATCAGAAGTATAAAGAAAGCGTGCTATTACCCGGCTGGGATCAGGGAGAAATTTATAATCTTTTCTTGTCACATTGACTTGCATAGATCAAAATTTATGATTTACAATAAAATTGTAAATGTAATATATATCTGTTTAATAAATCCTGAAATACACAAATAGCTAATTCCTGATCATAATAAGCATTTAAAGAAACAAAACGATTATAAATCTTACAGGTGTATTCGGGAAGAAATAATACTATTGCTTTTTATTTTCATGACCAATATAGTATACATCTAGCAAAACTTTCCCTGAGTCCTTCAATAACCCGGCTGACCATTTAATGATCACCAACGAACTGACAATTGCCGCAATGGTATCAATATAAGGAATGTTCCATATCGCAGCGGCAGTTAATCCCAAAATAGCCGACAGACTGGTAAGTGCATCAGCCAGAACATGCAAATACGCCGCACGTATATTAAGGTCGGAATGCTCACGATCATGATGCAACAGTAATGCACTGGCTATATTAACCGCCAGTCCGATAATAGCTACCAATATAGCTTCTCTGTACACAATATCAACCGGATTGTAGAAACGTTTAACTGCCTCCGTTATTATAACTATTGAGAATATCAGCAATATTAACCCACTGGTATACCCGGCGAGGGAAATGATCTTCTCTGAATCCCCTGAAAATTTTTTGCTTTTGGATACCCTCCTGATAACAACGTATGCAATCCAGCTTAAGCTTATAGCCAGCACATGAGAACCCATGTGAATACCGTCGGCCAGCAATGCCATTGAATTAGTGATCAACCCGAATATAAGCTCCACTACCATTGTGATGGCTGTCAACAAGACAACCCACATGGTTTTCTTCTCATACTTGTTATTATACCCGGAATTATTCATTTATTAGTAAAACAAATGTCAGTCTGAAATGTTAAAAAACTCCTGAACGTAATTTCATCATTTTCTTTTGAAGGTTCCGGTAAAAATGATGAGATTAACTTCATTGAGCTCGCTAAAGCTCAGTTCTTCACTATCGCTCAGAATCTCTTTATCATGAATCTGAATTTAACGGAAAATAGTGATTTTTTTTAAAGATTACACTGTTATTAGAGAAAAATTATGTAACTTTGTCCTATATGTTCTATAGGATTTATAGGTTTAAAATTTAACTCATGACACGATTAATTCTTAGCTCTCTAATAATAAGCATTTTAGCATCAACCTTTTCTTCTTTTGGACAGATATATGTCCTGGCCAAAGAAGGAAATGAGGTTCTGATAAAAGGTACATCAAACCTTCACGACTGGCAGATGAATGTTATAACCAGCAGCGGCGAGGTGAAATTTGCAAAAGACGGAAATCAGTTGAAAGGTATTGAAATGGTTGAATTCAGCTGTAAAACATCCGATATAAAAAGCGAAAATTCCATCATGGATAAAAAGGCGTATGAGGCACTAAAAGCAAATGCGCACCAGATTATCAGGTTCAGTCTTTTGGCAAATAAAGAGCTGATCTCTGAAGAGAGAAAATTCAGGGGAAGCATTAAAGGCAGGCTTTTTATTGCAGGAATAACAAAAGAAATTGATGTTCCTTTCACCGGTCATTTAAACGAGGATAACACCATCTCACTGGAAGGATCTGTTGACCTGCTGATGAGTGATTTTAAAATTAATCCGCCAACTGCTTTACTGGGGGCGCTTAAAACAGGAAATAAAGTAACGGTTCATTTTGCATTAAGGCTTCTAAGTAAAACTTAAACAGAAGTCGCCTGAAGTGTTTATTATGAAACCGATAGTTCGTTAATTTCATATAACAACAGTTCGTTAAATTAAAATAAAACGCGATGGCGCAAAGGCGCAATATATTATATATCAACAATATAGGTAATTTATACCCGAATTGTTAAAATATTCATTATCACCGCAATATAAAAATTTAACGAACTATTGACATAAAACGCAAAGGTTTAAAGCTACCAGAAGCTAATTATAAAAAGAAAACATAATCCAGGGATGAGCTGACAAAATGCTCATTATCTGAATATTATAAAATAAACAAAGCATTATTTTAATTAATTTTTAATAAATCTTAATTTAAAAATTTATGAAGAAGTTTTTTATCATCGTTATTTCACTTGCGCTGACAGCAGGTACTTTTGGGCAACAATTTGAAGAATCTGTTGAATACATTAAAGATCTGAAGGAACCAAAGATTTTTACCGGGGCTGATTTTGCATTGCAGTATCAGGCGCTGAAACATAAGGCTGACAGCACTCTTATCCCTCTCGGGACGGGAATAAATCTCCCGACAGCGAATCTTATACTGGAAGCAATCCTGGCAGATGGCATAAAAGTCAACCTCACCACGTACCTGTCTTCAAGGCACCATGTGGAAGCATGGGTAAAGGGAGGGTATCTGCTGCTCGACAGACTGCCGTTTATCAATTCTCAACCAGTCGACAAAGCAATGGAATACCTAACCTTTAAAGTCGGAGTGATGGAAATTAACTACGGTGATGCGCATTTTCGCAGATCTGACAATGGGCATGTAATTAATAACAGGTTTGTCGGCAATTATATCATGGATGCCTTTACAACTGCACCGGCATTTGAGGTTCTGTATCGACATCAGGGAATAATTGTAATGGGGGCAGTTACAAACGGCACCCTCAAACCTGCCCTTGTCGGTTATAACTCTGCACAACAATCTTACACCCCTTATGACACCCACAAGGAACTGGCCTTTTACTGGAAAGGTGGATATGACAAGCAGATAAATAACGATTTCAGGATCAGAACTACCTTATCCGGGTACCATGCACCAAATAATCACATGGGATCCCTTTATTACGGTGACAGGGCAGGATCACGATATTATCTCGTGATGAACAGGGTGAAAAACAGTCCTGATGATGTGGATCCTGCTAAGAATCATTTATCAGGCCATTGGGGACCTGGTTTTACGGATAAGAATAATTCGCTTATGTTAAACTTATTTACAAAATATAAAGGTCTCGAAGTTTTTGGAACGTATGAGTCCGTAACCGGAACTTCTGCTTTTGGGAGTGCAGAGTTTACCTATTCTCAATTTGCCCTGGAAAGCCTGTTTCACTTTGGGAAAGAGGAACAGTTTTTCGGAGGTATAAGATATAATTATGTTAAAAACAATACCGATTCCTCAATCGACCGGTTCCAGATAAACAGCGGATGGTTCCTTACATCAGCCATACTGCTGAAGGTTGAATATGTGTCTCAGAATTATAAAAATTTTACTCTTTATGGTGATAATGCCGGATTTAACGGAGTCATGGTGGAGACCACGATCTCATTCTGATCGTGTGTTCAGTTACTTCAATTCCAATTTATGAGGCAGCCCCCAGACTCTGTCTTAGAAAATTAAAAATTATAAAATGAAATTATTTTCACTGATATTGATCTTATTCCCCCTGATAGTTGAAGGAAAGGGGAAGGATGCCGGTGAAAAATCCGTGAAAGACGGTTGCTCAGCAGGATTCATCAATATTACCGTTGAGTCAAACATTAACAGACTTTTTTTCAATTACGATCTGAATGAGGTGAATGTACACAATGTATATTTCATGGGAACAGGACGTGAGAAAGCGATGTCAGCATCTCTTGTAAAAGTCCCCGTGAGAGATTTTAAAAGCTCCAATAAATTGGTTTACAGGGATTTTCTGACATTACTAAAAGCAGAACAATACCCTTTTCTTGAGGTTAGAATTCCTCAACACTATGGTATAATCCATCAGACAAACGGATCATTTTTATTGAAAGGGTTAAGTATAAAAGTGGCTGGTGTGACAAAGGAGTATGACATTTATTGTAAAATTGAGCAGATGGATGGCAACAATCAGATTCTTTCCGGCAGCGCCAGAATAAAACTGACAGATCTTGATATAGATCCTCCGGTAAAATTTTCAGGACTGGTGAAAGTTAACGATGAAATAATTGTTAAATTTGGGTTCTGCTTACGATATTCAAATGATATAATCACTTTATTCTGAACCTTGAAAATTAATACCAGAATAAGATATGGAATAAGAGCGATGCTTGAAATTGCTCTTGATGATAAAAAAGAAGGTGTTTTTCAAAAAGATATAGCTGAAAGGCAAAATATCTCCGTAAAATATCTTGATAACATCATAGCCTCCTTAAAAACATCCGGACTAATCATAAATAAGAGAGGAAGAAAGAGTGGATACATCCTTTCACGCCCAGCCTCAGAAATTAATATGCTTGATATTTATAAAGCTTTTGAACCAGGGCTTTTTGTTATGGATTGTATCTCAGGAAATTATTTATGCGACCGGTCAAAGATCTGTTGTGTGCAAAATTTCTGGAAAGGATTAAACAATCATATTATCAGTTATTTCAACTCTTTCACCCTCGAAGACCTGATAAAAGAACATAAAAAAAGTATCAATTCCCAGGACGGGAGAAACCATAACATTTGAATCACAGAAAATAGATCCCTCATCAATTAGCTATTCATTGGGAATACGTTTTCACTTTTAATACTCATCTTTTTTATTACATCCACAGAAAAAGTAACGGAATCATCTGTTATTCCCTTTTTCATTATTTTCATTGTTTTCTCTTTCCCCCGTGAATTCTGCCACCTTTTGCTTCCTCCTGAAAAAGTCGGGATTAACAGACAGAAGGATTATCAGGAGAACCATAAACAGTCCTTTCAGGGAAAACAGTTCCTGTGCAAAGGAATATTTTACTTCTCATTTATATATACATCTATTCAACCCGAACTTTTTTATCTTTGTAATTAATAATTTTACCATGGCAGCGACGAACCGGTGAATTGTCAGAAACACTATGATATTGATTTTTTATAACAGGAGTCTGGTGCCAGCTGCCCACTTTTAAGAGCTGCATCATTTTAGTTTTACCATGACACTGGCGAACTATATGATACATAGGCAGGAAATTAAAATTTAATTAGCGGTTTACATGAAGAGAATATTTTGTTTAATGGTTTTCATTTCCGGGTTCACCCTTTTTTTACATGCCCAGAGAATAAAGATTTATTCGGTGTTTCAACTTATTGAAACGGGGAAATATGAGGAAGCCAAAACGGTAATTGATGAAGTCATAGGGGATAAAAAAACGCTTAACTGGCCCAGAACCTGGTATGCCAAAGGTCTTCTTTGCCAGACCGCCTATCAGGATGGTATTAAGAAAAACGATAAGAAAAAATACGAGATGTATCCCGATCAGCTTTATTTAGCATATGAGTCATACCAGAAAGCGCTTTCCCTCGATAAAGGCGGGCGCTATGAATCGCTGCTGGCACCTGCTTATGTACTTCTGGCAAACGATTTTCAGGGTTTGGGAGAAAGACATTTTGCAGGGAAAAAGTATGACGATGCACTGAGAGCTTTTGAGAATGCGCTGGAAGTAATGCAAAGTCCTTTCCTGTCTGTTAAAATAGACTCCAATCTCATCTACAACACAGCTGTGGCGGCCTATGAAAGCCAGAAATGGGAGAAGGCCATTGAGCATTTAGGCAGACTTCATGAAGAAGCCTATTCAGCCAACTCGTCACATCTGCTGTATTCAGCATATATGGAAACAGGCGATACTGCTTCCGCTGAGAAAGTACTCGTTGAGGCTGTGGAACATTACAAGGATAACGAAGAAATGGTTCTGTTGCTGGCTGATCTGGTATTCCGGCTGGGTGATACTGAAAGAGTGATAACTATTCTTGATGATGCGTCTTCAAAAGATACTTCCGTTTATATCTATCCATATACCAAAGGGTTGGTATACCAGAAAACCGGGCAATATAAAGAAGCGATTGAAGCCTATGAAAAAGCCCATGCCCTTGCTCCGGGAGAATCAAAAATTTATACCAACATAGGGATCTGCTATAATAATATTGGGGTGGAAATTGATGCGAATGCAAGAACTATAACCAATAACAGGGCATTCCTTGAGGAAAAAGCAAAATCAACAGCAGCATTCGAATCAGCTATTTTATGGCTTGAAAAAGCCCTTAAAATGGATGAGGACAACCAGACTGTCATCAAAAAACTATACCAGCTTTACAAAATATTAAATATCACTGACAAACTGGAAATTATTGAAGGGAAAGTCAGGTAGTTAGTATGGCGGAAACCAAGAGTTTTTCGATATGTCCTAAAACTTAAAAGAAAGTGTTAATCCCATAAACTCCTTGAACTGCATTTTTGGTGATTTTTTCTCTTTACCATCTATAAGAACAGGTTGTTTGTTTTCATCCAATACAGTAAAGCGAATATCATCATCATAGATCATATGAAGATTTAATTTAATTGAAAAATACAAGCCCAGGCTTTTTTCCATGTTTATTTCCCAGTCTATATCAATATTCTGCGGTTTATTATTATATGCCGAGAACAACCGGAGTGTATTTGAAACAGTCAGTTCCTCCAGTATAGTTGTACTATTCTTAAGAAAGACCTGTCCCCCCATTTCCTGTTTTGCACGCTTATCCGCTGCAATACCATGTGTTCTCTGATTAATTCTTGCCGTATCCAGCACGAATGTGTTTTTATACGACAATAACGAGAAGTTGATCTGGGTATTTTTGAAGGGTTTATATTCCACCCCCAAACCTATGGTAAAAGTTCCGGGATTAAGAAATTTGGAAACAACAACCGAATCATTGGGATATTTGTACCCTTTGGCAATCTGGTTTTTCATATAAAAAACTGCACTGAAATCCATCTTATCCTTTATAACCTTGTTATACTGAGAGTTAAGCTCAAAAATATCAGTATTGGTCCTTAATCCGTATTCTTCAGTTATTATGTTACCATATGTTAATCTGCCACTGTTGGTCCAGTTTGTCTTGGCCGCTGTGTTGGTATATTTCGCCATACCCCTTATATCCAGCATACTGGAGAGAGAATTTTCTCCCCCTTTTGCCCAGTTCGAAAGATATGTCTGATTCACTGCAAGTGCACTCGACAGATTATACTTCCAGTAAACAGGAATTACTTCCAACGGTTTTACTTTTGCCAGTGATCTTTGCGGTATTGCAACAGTGATGGGAATATCATCAGCAGGTTCCTTATCCAGCCGGCTCACATCCACATCTGCCTCAAGGATCAACGTAAGTTCATGTTTTGAGGGATTACCCACCCACAATGTAACCGAATCATTCTTAAAGTTCTTTACCCAGAACCTGTACATATCGTCATCCCCGACATTTAGCCAGTAAGGTGTTCTTTTTCCTTCTATATCATTGATAAACAGAGGAATGGAGTCTCTCTGAAAAGTGTACGCCAACAATGTCTCAACTGCATGCCTTAGAGAGTCAGGCATCTGCTTGCCAGGGACAATATAGAAAGGAGATTCCTTGTTGGCAACAATGGCTTTAAACTTTTCTGACACCAGAATCTTTATGGAATCAGGAAGAAATTGAATGGTTTTTTTTGTGTCGGGAGGAAACAATGAAGGAACTATTTCATTATCAACAATATGATGCATTATCACATTCTTTGAGGTAAGAAAAACAGTGTCAATAAATATTTCGGTAACAGTATCCGTCTCCTGTATCATTGAATCAACCCTGATCATTAACTCAGGAATGCTGTCCCTGTAAACCAGAACCAGTGAATCAATCTCCCTTTTGATTATGGTTTTCTGAATGATATAAGGATCTTTCTCCAGGGGAACAGTATCAACAATAAAAGTATCTTCGTTAAGCCACCTTACCGGAAGGGTGTCATTTTTAATGATTTCAACTTTTTTTAGCTTAACATCATCATATTTAAATCTGGAAAGTCTTCCCCCGACACTGTCGAAGGGCTCACTGTAATGATCCGTCAGCCTTATCAGTGAGTACTTCATTTCACCCCCGGATTCCCTCCATAGATTTTCCATCTCAAGAAGCTTAAGAATATATGCAGAAGCCGAAGAAGGTGTAAAAATTACAGAATCTGAATAAACCCCCTCATTCTCCGTACCTGGCCCATTTTCAGCGGAATGGGCAAGAACATTGAATAAAATGACAAGTCCTGAAAATAATAATGTAATCCGACGCATAGTAAGACAAATTCAAATTAATAAAATCGAAGGGCTAAAATATAAATAATTGCTGAGAATATATGCATCTCACCATATCCTCCAGTCCGCCCCTCCAACTTCCCTCCGTGCCGTAGGTTTCTGATTTCCATTGGTCAGCTTCTCAACCTCAGTAACGGAATATTCCTTTAACTCGCTAATGGTTACCTTATTATCCCCGTTCTTGTCGGCTGCCTTGTTCTTCAGTCCGTTGATTATACTGTAGGTAAATACCCCGTTATTCCAGACTGCCGATTCCAGTGCATATCCTCTTCCTGCAGCAGCGGAGATAGCTATTGTCCCCGTTCCCTTGTCAAGTCCGGAAAACAACTCCTGCATCAGCTGAAATGAGCTTTTAAGATTTACACCTGTATTAGATGCTGCACCCCTCTGACTTCCGAAATCATATTCCCTGACTGTTCCTCCTGACTGTTCACCCTCTCCTCTGCTTCCTGCCCTCAACGCATAGATCTCGGCATCCTCCTCCCTGTCATACTCCCCGCTATGACATGCGTCCATCATGATCAGTTTCTGTCTTGCCGGAATACTGTCAAACAAGCTCTCCATATCCTCAAAGGATATACCTCTTACTTCGGGTTTGCTGAAATCTATATCTGCAGTGGCAAAATAAAAATCAGCTTCAGCATTTAACAAGCCGTGCCCGGAAACAAACAGTATTACCTGGTCATCAACACGGGTTAACCTGAGCCTTTCCTTCAGCGAAAAGAACTCCTCTTTCGTGGCATGGCTGTCAAATAATGTATCAACATACACCCTGTTGTATTCTCCCCCAATCCCTTCCTTTAAACTGAACATGGAAACAATATCCCTGCCGTCTTTTACAGCATAGGTAAGGTCATAATAAGGGTCGCTGTAATTCGACACACACATGGCAATCAGGTATAAATCCGGTTTAACCTCAACTGACGGAATATATATAACCTCAACGAGTTCTTTCAGGCTTTCCACTCCCTTCTCATTGGTGCAGGAAACCTGTAATTTATTTCTTCCGGCAGAAAGGATCACCTCAACCGTTCTCACCAGGTTGCCTGAGTTTTCGCCTCGCAGGGAAAAACCGTTCCTGCCAGCTACGGGCACATCGTTGACCCACACATTAAAACGGTCAAGTTTATACAGGGAATCCGACAGGCTGACCACCAGTTTCTTTAATGGCTCAGTAACAGATACTGCAAAATCTTCAATATTAAGTATCTCTGAAACAGGCGTATGCCAGCCGGAGCTGAACATTTCCTCAGTAAACCCTGCTTTATTCAGACGTTTAAGATAAGCCTTCCTGTACATCTGTACCAGGGATGGATCCGTATTTCCCAATTGTTCCAGAACCTTATCCGGCCGGTTGTACTGCAGATCCCACTGGTCAAAATCATACAGTTTACTTCCTATTCGCCATGACAAACTCTTAACCCCCCTGGGCGAACCCATGTAATACCCTGAAGGCAGGATAAATACATAATCATTATCATCAACCCCCAGAAAGGAAACCCGTTCTTCACCTGTCACTATGCTGTGCAGACTTATCTTTGAATTAATATGACTCACTATTGCCGCCCTTTCCCAATCAATATCGGAGGGGCGGGTCGAACCGATATCAATGGTGCGGACAAGCTTTCCTGATGATGTATTCCATAAATCCAGGGGCTCATATTTCGTTATGTATCCCAGGTCGTTTGCCCTGAATGAGGTGGTGAGAAGATAATTCCCGTCCCTGCTGAAGAAGGCAGAACCCGCCATTCTGCCGGGATCATTCCATCCCGGACTGTGACGGAGTGCACCTGATTGAACGTCCCACAGGGTAAATGCGTTTTCTTCAGAAAGGGTCAATATACTTCTTCCATCCGGACTAAAAGGCGGGGAAATTACTCCGTTAGCCGGTAAAGTTGTGCCCTCAAAATTTCGGGTGATCACTCCCGAGCTTACTTCAATCAATGCGGTATTGGAAACCACCCGGTAACCATCACCACCCTGAAGCCTGTATCTTTCGTCAAAACGTATTGTACTCATTTCAACCGCCAGGTTCTTTCCATCGGGTGAAAATGGTTCGGAAGCAATCCCGCCGGTTTCCATTTCAAGCGGGATATTATATAACAACCCGCCGTCAGCAGTATTCCACAGTTTGATATCAAAAGAAGAATGGGTTACTATGTATTGGTCATCCGGACTGAATATTAATGAACTAAACCCTGATTCATGATCAATCGCGGGCACCGGTGGAATATCCGAAATATCTTCACTTTCCCCTAAAGTAAGCAGAATCTCTCCTTTCTCTGTATCCCACAAACTGCATTTGTTATTCAGACTTGCAAGCAATACTCTCCCGTCGGAACTAAAAGTATACTGTGCTCCTTCAAAAACAGGGAATTCAATAAAGGATTTCTCCTCACCTGTCTGGACATCAATGATCTTCAATCCATTTTCCCTGATCTCAAATACACTTCTTCCATCAGGAGTATAGTCAGCGAGCCTGTCTGTATTTTCAGCCAATGGAAGCCAATCCCCTTTCTCCATATCCCATATCTTGTCGCGGCCATCGTAATGTCCCAGGATTGTTCTGCCGTCAGGGCTGAAGGGACCTATGAAAACCTTATCTGAAAGGTAAAAGTCAAATTCTTCAGGTTTATTTTGCGGTTCAAAACTTTTTAACACCTTCCCGCTAAGACTCTCAATGATTGTGGTAGTGCCATCCGAAGCGCTCAGCAATACATACTTTCCGTCAGGACTGAACAGGAATGTCTCAACTGATAAGGGATCATTCGCCTTATCCTCCGGGAATGCAAACATATTTCCGGAACCAAATGGCAATGCATTATTGAATTTCCATTCAAAATCCCGCACTGCCTTCATTACCTGAAAATCCCATAGTTGCATGTTCCCGTTTGGTGTAATATTCATAAAATATCTGCCGTCACTGCTAAAATGCTGGTCAGGGAAGAAGGGTTCTTCCAGTTTAAAGGCTTTCAGGGTTTTTCCTTTCTTCAAATCTACAACCTTAATCACCCCGTCAAAATTGGCGGTAATAATCTTATCTCCGGCGGGAGTGAATCTGATCAATGAGGGAACGGAACCAAAATCCCCGGTATCAGCCGGTATACGTATAATAAGTTTTCCGGTCTGAGTGTTCCATATATTTATCTCCCCTTTAGCTGAAAACGTAATAAACTTGCTGTTATCCTGACTAAATGCATTCTCCGGACAACTTTCCCCCTTTAAAGAAAAGATAACCTCTCCTGTTTTGGCGTTCCTGACTTCAGTAGTATACCCGGGTCCTGAATAAAAATCTGTCTCATCAGAATTCATCGTAATAAGGTACTGGCTGTCGGGACTAAACGGATCAGCGGGGAAAGTGAGACCGGATTCAAGCACATATAGAATGTGGCCTGTTAACGCATCCCGTACTTCAGGTTCTCCAGGTGAGTTGAATAAAATTAAGATATTACCGTCCGAACTTAATACGGGGGCTTTAAGAGTACCTTCTCCATATCGCGGGGGAAGGAAATTCGCCTCACCAATACGGCTTATCTGGTTACCTGTATTCAGATTCCATATTCCCGCTGTTCCTTCACTTGTGGCAACAGCCAGGGCGTTGCTGCCATGACTGAAAACAGCATGAAGTACCGGGGCAGGGAAGTCTAAATGATATAATAATTCCCCCTCAGGCATACTATATATTCTGACAAAATTGGCGTAGCGGGTATAACATAAAATAAACCTGTTATCCGGACTGAATTTCGCATAGAATTCCGTATCATACCTTACCCTGTCAACCGCCGTGTCGCCAATGATGGAAAACAACAAGCTTCCGGTCCGTGCATCCCATAAATTTGCCGTTTCATTCTTTGAACCGGTTAATATATATTTTCCGTCAGGACTGAATTCAACAGAGTGAATAAGAATACTGTGCCCTGTGAGGGTGGCAGACAATCTCCCGTTCCTGATATCCCACAAACGGGCAGACCTGTCCCATGAATCCGTCAGCACCATGTTCCCGTCGGGACTGAATTTCGCGGTGGATATATATTTTGAATGACCTTTCAGTTCATGCCTGAGATGACCTGTTCCGGCTTCATATATACGTGGTACCTGGTCGAGCGATTCTGACCATAATCCCAACCCGGCATTTGCTGCTGCAGCAATAAAATTTCCGTCATGGCTGAAAGCGGCAGGATAGCTTCCCGGAATGACATCCTTTACCAGGTTATTTCTTATATCCCAAAGTTTGATACTTGCATCGTATGTTGGTATGAGCAACAGGTTATCATCCGGACTGAAGAGCAATGTATTGATGGCTGGTGCACCCAGGCTGGAAGAAGGTATTAAGTGAAGCACCTTCCCGTCAGGCACCCGGATAATCCTTATCTCACCCTCTAATGTTAACAATGCAATAACATTACCTGCATTATTAAAAGTAAACAATTCTGTGGAACTGCTAAAAGCTCCGGCTAACTTACCGCTAAGGGTATCAAATATCTTTAAGCCGGCATCTGAAGAGATGGCAATGAACCGGCCATCGGGACTGAATTCTCCCTGGTACTGCAGGTCGGGGACTTTTTCAAATGTTTGGAGAATAGTCCCGTTTTGGGTGCTGGCAACAGTAACAGTGCCTTCATTGGTGACATACATGATCCTTAACCCATCGGGGCTGAATGGCCGTCCCATGCCATACGCTCCACTGAAATTATGAACCAGCTGCCAGTCGTCATCTTTTCTGCGCCACAGGCTGAGAATTGCGGTTTCCGAATCACTCAGGTCATTTTGGGATAACAACATGGTGCCATCATTGCTGAATGCCATCCTTTCACGCAACAAAACCGGTGAAAATACTGATTCGAGAATGGCTCCTGTCTCAATATCCCATGTTTTAACAGTATTATCCCTTGAGATGGTAACAACCTGCGTGCCGTCAGTATTGAAAAATGCACGGAAGACATTATCTGTATGTCCCTGGAGATCATGCAATAACTTTCCACTGCGCACATCCCAGACTTTAGCGGTGCGGTCTTCGGAAGCCGTTGCGAGAAACCGGTTATCCGGACTAAAAGTCATAGTGTTGACATTACCCATGTGTCCGACAGGCACAACAAGTTCCGGCTGCTGAGCAGTTGAAATTATAGCCGCTGTTGTTAAAAGAGCGGCTGTTGCTATTATTTTCATTGTGTGATTAATATTTCATTCCAAACTTACGCGTATACCCGATTATTGGAAAAGCCATAAAACCTCCAAAGGAGCTTGTATATGTTTCCCAGAAGATAGGATTATATTTATCCGGAACAGGTCCAAAAGAGGAATACAAATAAGCTAATCCCAATTGCCAGCTTATTACATCCTTCCGGCGGTTAATAAACCGGAAACCTGACATGCCGAATATGGCAAACATATTTCGGCTATATATCTCCGACCTGTAATCAGTTTTATGATATGCAGTTTCTTTCAGTGCTACCTGAGTTATATAATTCTCTGAGATAAAATAAATATGATCTGAGAATTCTGCCAGTCCTGAGAGGTTAAGTACAGGGGTGTGTGTTGTGGAAGTAATTTCCCCGTCACCGGTATACAGATATCCTCCTCCTACAGTCATATTTTTTCTTTCTCCTCCCACTGTATAGGTTGCATACAGAAGATTACCAAAAAACTTTGTTCCCCAGGTACCTATCATCAGCAAATCGCCCAGTGCGAATGAAGAAATATCATTTACAGGAATTGATAATTTCGGGGTCAGATAGAAAGGCCACATACCAATGGTTGTCCCCATCCCTATTGAAAAATTTTCACTTACACCATACTGAAGATCATGAGTAAAAAAATACAGTGTATTATAATAGAGCTCTCCCTCTTCCAGGCTAAAAGATGAAGGAGAAAAGAAATAACGTGTTTTATGTATACCGGGATCTACTTGTTCTAAAACCGGTGCTGATGTCCGGGTTGAATATGCCGGCTCAGGAGCGGGCTTTTCAGTAACGGGTAAAAACTTACCCGGCTCTTTAACAATTTCCGAAATAGCAAAATACAGCAGAAGTGCCTTCTCATTGTCAGCGGCTGTCATAACCCTGGTACCAATGTTTCTGATGCCGGCAGGTTTATCATGGCAGTCGTTTACCGTCAGTATCAGTTCATTGTTCAGGACAGAAGTACCGGCAAACCAGTAATCGCATTTTTTCCGGTAATCTACCATAGTAGTGAGTTCAATCCCATCGGCTTCCAACCGTTCTTTCAAAAACGTTTCCACTTCAGGGGTTATCAGTCCCGATTGGTCATTTAAAGCCAGCTTAGTCTGAGCAGTAAGGGGAGGGACGGCAATGATCGCTATCTGGACAGCAGCGAAGAGGAATAGTTTTTTCATAGTGTATGAAAGTTAAAGTTTTGAAAGGAAAGGCGGGTTGGATATAAAAACTAAAAGTATGAACATACGATTCTCTGCATAATTAACCAAAATAAAGCTATTTAAATGAGAAAATCAATAGAGACTATCTGTTATATTGATGTGGCTGGGGATATAGGTGACGGGTGACGGGTGACGGGTGACAGGGAGAGGGATCAGGGGATCAGGGGATCAGGGGATCAGGGGATCAGGGGAGGAAGAGTATGAGAGAGTCAACCTTTTTTTATAATTTGTGACAGGTGACGTGAGTAATCGAGTAATTGAGTAATTGAGTAATTGAGTAATTGAGTAATTGATTAATCGAAGGAGTAAAAATATTACGGGAGTGTTCACTTAACTGTGTCAGTTTCATAAATTCTATTTTCAAAGTAAATAAAAAATTGGTTAATAACAATGGGCCAGTTTCTTATGCTGTTTTTCCATCTTTTTTGGAAGTT